>Ga0207420_1000039_pt1 | contig 299152 bp, 297 predicted proteins | sample ThiBio_inoc_biof_FD_183941 | JGI IMG/M metagenome (GOLD analysis project Ga0207420, IMG submission 183941) | Wastewater bioreactor microbial communities from Cape Town, South Africa - Thiocy_inoc_biof (SPAdes) | ecosystem: Engineered > Bioremediation > Thiocyanate > Unclassified | place: South... | reverse complement strand
AATCGTAAGTAGTTGTAGCCGTTAACGGACCAACTGTTGCACTTCCTGCTCCGGTACCGTCTAAGGTTACTGTCGCGTTGGTCGTACCATTGGTATAGGTAACTACAGCATTTGGTGTACCGTTAAAAGTCAGCACTGCTGTGTCACCCGAACAGATTGTTGTCGCTCCGCTGATCGTAGCCGTTGGTAATGCATTAACAGTGATAGTTACACTACCCGTTAACGTATTATAACAGTTCGGTGTACCATTAGAATCGATATCTACTAAAGTGTAAGTACTATCTGCAGTTAATACAGGAGTAGTTACTGTTCCGTTTCCAGAAGCATCCAATGTAATATCTGCCGGGTTACCGTCTGCAGTATAATGAACGGTAGCACCTGCTGTTCCTGTAAAGGTGATAACAGCTGTTTGTCCGGAACAGATTGTAGCTGTTCCTGAAATTGTAGCTGTTGGTAATTGTTTTACCAAAACCAATACAGAACTGGACATTGCCTGAGAACATGAAGGCGTTCCTGCAGAAGTAACATTTACAATAGTAAAGGTAGTATCTGCTGTTAGAACCGGTGTTGTAATCGTTCCATTTCCGGAAGGATCTAAAGTCAATGGAATAGTAGTAGGATTATTACCAACAGTATAGTCTACTGTTGCATTTGGTGTACCACTAACGTTTAATGTTGTAGACGTACCGGAACACACTGTTGCCCCATTAGCTATAGCAGCCGTTGGTGCAGCAATAATCTGGATATCCATAGTTGTAGAAGATGCACACTGACCTGGATCAGGTGTGAAAGTATAAGTAGTCGTTCCTACAGCAGTCGTATTAATAGTCGCCGGATTCCAGGTTCCCTGAAAACCATCATTAGAAGTTGTAGGAAGTGGTGCCGGGTTAGACCCGATGCAATATGGTCCAACCTGTGTAAAATCGGGAGGTGTTGTTCCTCCTATTAATAGTTCAAAACTTTTTATATCATAACAATCAGAGCTAGGGTTATTAACTCTTACATATACTGTATTATTACCAGCTGCTGGGAAATAGCAGTCCGGTGTCGGAATATAATTCGCTTCAATCTGGGCATCCGCCAAAGTCGGATAATAAGTGACCGGATAATCCGCAGGATTCAGGGCACCTAAAACCACAGGATTATTAACGGTCAAATCCCAGCAAGAAGTATCTCCCGGGCATTTATATAAATCATTAGGCTCGTTAACTGAAAAAGGAGCATAAATAACATCTACATTATCCCGAACAACTGTTTTTGTTCCATCACATGCTGTATAAGTCGCTTCAGCCGTATAGGTTGTTGAAGCCGTCGGACATACTGTAATAGAAGTATTGGTACTGATTGGATCACCATTCAACAACCATTGGAATGTTACATTTGAAGGTCCAGCCGGAGTAAAACGCCATGCTTCAGGAGTAGTTACTGTCCAGGTTCCTGTATTTCTGCCCGGAGGTGTAAAACCAACAGTACCCGCAGCATTCTGAATACCCAAAACTACTCGTCCTCCATTAATAGGACTTGAGATTACTGAAGTTGGATTAGGTCTTGCTTTTACATAAAACTCAATGGCATTTGTTGTTTCATACAATACAATTTGAAAAGTATTATCCACGTGAGAATCAGTCGCCCCAGAACTGGTACTATAATAATAAGGTACATTACTAAAATTCACAACAAGTGATCTACAAGGATACGCTCCTAACACCTGATAATTAACTGAAATTTGTGGTTGGTTAGCAGGTCTTGAAAACCTTGGATCAATATCCTGATACAACATAATTGCATTACGGTGCATGCCTGTTGATGTCGTTGGAATTTGCGCATTCGGTATGGAATAATCACAAAAACCTCCTGGTGTCTGAGGGTTAAATGAAATAATTCCATTTGATCCCACGTAACAAGTTGTGTAATTTACTCCGAAATAACAGAACTTAAAAGGTAACGTAATAGCGTTTGACCAAATATCGTCAGTATTTACTGAAACGGGTGTTCCACCAGTAAAAGGAAATGGCGGAGCATAATTTACAGAGGATACCGCATAAGTATTGGTTCCTCCGGTTTGTAAAAATGTTGCTGTAAGATCCCTACACTCACCCGGATTACAAATCGGAGCGACAGGATTACCGTTAACATCTCCTCCTTGAACATTAGCACAGCCGGGGGCTTGCGCAAACATGTTGACCGAGAAAATGCAAAATAATAACAATAACAGGTAATTATTTCTCATTATGAATTAGTTTTTTGGAACGCGAAATTTACATAAAATTAAGAAACAATTAACTTTATTGAAGAAAAAAAAAGTTTTTACCATGAAAATTAACATTTTAACCAAAATCTCCTAACAAAAAACCAGCTTATAGTTAAATAATTCTGTTACATTGACAATTATTCGATTTTTTTTATAGTTTTACAACCTATAACCAACCTGAAATTTCATATGAAACAATTTTATTCCAAAAGCATTATAGGATTATTTCTATTATTCATTACCTCTTTATCTGCACAGAATGCAAAATCTACCCTGACACTTACTTCGGTAAATTCTGCTGAAAATGCTATATTAAAGGTAACAACGACGCAAGATTTAACACAAGGCTATACTATAGAGGTACAAAATAACGCATGCGGTATTAATCCTTCTGAATATTTAGAAAAACCGGTGTTTTTCAAATCAACAGACAGCAAGTATGCTAACAACTTCACAAAATCAAATAATGACTATATCTTTTCCTCACCACTTACCCTGGAAATGCTATCTTCAAAATGGTTTCGATGGAGAGTAATCGATAATAAAGGAGTAACTTCCCAATGGATGTGTTATTCATGGAGTGACTATTGCACCACTTTCCTGAATAAAGACGGTTCTTGTAAAAAATAAACAGGAATCTCCTCATAAAATATTTCAGAAAGACTAAACTCCGGTTTGGTCTTTTTTATTTTATTAAATGATTAACATTTTATCCTTAATTTACAACTATATTCAGAATACAGAATCAAGTTTATTAGTTATCTTTGCAAACTAAATTTTCTTACATTAAAAACTTATATAATGATTCATAGTGATGATTTGCATGACGAAATGGGAGACAATCATATAGCATCAAGTGCTGAAACCCCATTACGTCCGGATGCTTTTAACATATCTGACGAAGAAAAGATAAACGCAATTAAAAAAGATGTCGAGAGCATTCTAAACACTTTAGGATTAGACTTAACAGACGATAGCTTAAAAGGAACACCAAACCGTGTTGCCAAAATGTTTGTAAAAGAAATTTTTGGCGGTTTAAACCCTTCCAAAAAACCAAGCTCTTCTACTTTTGACAATAAATACAAATACGGCGAAATGCTTGTTGAAAAAAACATCACTGTTTATTCAACCTGCGAACACCACCTGCTTCCAATAGTAGGCCGTGCCCATGTAGCCTATATTTCAAACGGTACCGTTGTTGGACTTTCCAAAATGAACCGTATCGTGGATTTCTTTGCAAAAAGGCCTCAGGTTCAGGAAAGACTAACAATCCAGATTGTACAGGAACTACAAAGAGTACTAAATACTCAGGATGTTGCCTGCGTTATTGATGCCAAACACCTTTGCGTGAATTCCAGAGGAATCCGCGACATCGAAAGCAGCACCGTAACAGCAGAATTCGGAGGAAAATTCAAAGAAGACAAAGTACGCAGAGAATTCCTGGACTACATTAAATTAGACACTCAGTTTTAGTTTGTTACTTATTAAATAGTTTAATAACCAAATAACGAATAGACAAAAGATGCATTTATATCAGAATCAAAATTTAAAAATTTACAATTCTCTTTCCGGAGAAAAAGAACTTTTCACTCCTATTCATGAGGGAAATGTTGGAATGTATGTTTGTGGACCTACGGTTTACAGCAATGTACATCTTGGGAATTGTAGAACTTTTATCTCTTTTGATTTAATATACCGATATCTGAAACATCTTGGATACAAAGTTCGTTATGTCCGTAACATCACCGACGTTGGCCACATAGTGGACGATGAAGACGAAGGCGAAGACAAAATCGCCAAAAAAGCACGTATCGACCAGATCGAACCGATGGAAGTCGTTCAGAAATATACCGTTGATTTTCACCAGATCCTGGAATTATTCAACAACCTTGCCCCAAGTATCGAACCAACGGCAACCGGGCATATTATTGAACAGATCGAAATCATCAAACAAATCATCGATAACGGATTTGCCTACATCGTAAACGGTTCCGTCTATTTTGATGTTATCAAATACAACAAAACCAATAATTACGGTATCTTAAGCGGTAGAAATATCGAAGACATGATTGCCAATACACGGGAACTTGACGGACAATCCGACAAAAAGAACCCACAGGATTTTGCGCTTTGGAAAAACGCAGAACCACAGCATATCATGCGATGGCCTTCACCCTGGGGTGACGGATTCCCGGGATGGCACCTGGAATGTACCGCAATGAGCACAAAATATTTAGGAGAACGATTTGACATACATGGCGGCGGAATGGACTTAAAATTCCCGCACCACGAATGTGAAATCGCACAAAATGAAGCCTGCACCGGCCATTCTCCGGTAAATTACTGGATGCACGCCAATATGCTTACCCTTAACGGTAAAAAAATGGCAAAATCAACCGGAAACAATATCCTGCCAAGAGAACTTTTTTCGGGTGAAAACAACATCCTGAGCAAAGCATTCTCTCCTGCAGTAGCCCGTTTTTTCATATTACAGGCACACTACAGAAGCATACTGGACTTTTCCGATGATGCCATTTTAGCTTCCGAAAAAGGATTCAACCGTTTAATGGAAGCTATTGACAATCTAAACGAAATTGAACCGGCTGCCACCTCTTCAATCAACATTCAATCCTGGAAACAGGCTTGCTATGATGCCATGAACGACGATTTTAACAGCCCGATACTGATTGCACAGCTTTTTGAAGCCGTTCGCTACATCAACCTGCTGAAAGAATCCAAGGAAACCCTGAATGCCGCTGATTTAGAAAGTTTTAAAAAGGCCATAAAAGCTTTCGTTTTTGACATTTTAGGATTGCAAAACGAAAAACTAAGTGCCGATGAAAACAACAAACTGGAAGGCGTGATCAACATGCTGATTGGAATGAGAAATGAAGCGAGAGCCAATAAAAATTTCCAGCTCTCCGACCAGATACGCGACCAGTTGTTAACTTTAGGAATACAATTAAAAGACGGAAAAGAAGGTACTTCCTTTACCGTTAGTTAAAAATACAAACACCAAATGATGAAGCCCAAAACTTCATCATTTTTTATTTACCGCAAAATGAATTTCAAAAAAGTCATCATATTCCCTTTCGTTTTTTTAATCCGCTTTTACCAGACGGCAATATCACCATTCACACCATCCGTCTGCCGCTACTCTCCCACCTGCTCTCAATATTCCATTGAAGCCCTGCAAAAACACGGCCTGCTAAAAGGAAGCTGGCTGGCCGCAAAACGCATTATAAGCTGCAACCCCTGGGGCGGAAAAGGTTACGATCCCGTTCCGTAACTTTATAATTAAATTTACCTTAATTATTATACTCCTTAAAATTCATTTATCTATTTTTACCGAAATAAAAAGTACAGAATTAATTATGACACACGCTTTACAGTTTGTTTGGAATCCTTCACACGGAATCGATTTAGGCTTTTTCACCGTTCGTTATTACAGTTTAATGTTCGTAGTTGCCTTTGGATTAGGATGGTACCTTATGAAGCACATCTACCAGAGAGAAGGGATCTCCATCGAAAAACTTGACTCCTTATTTATTTATACCGTTTTTGCAACCTTAATCGGAGCCCGTTTAGGACACGTTTTCTTTTATGACTGGGATTATTTCAAAGATCACAAACTGGAAATACTATTGCCTTTCCGATTTGAGCCATCCTTTGAATTTACCGGATTTGCCGGTTTAGCCAGTCACGGCGCGGCAATTGCCATCATATTAGTCATGTATTATTACAGCAAAAAAATAATCCACAAACCGATTCTCTGGATTTTAGACCGGATCGTTATTCCGGTTACCTGTGGCGGTATTTTTGTACGATTTGGAAACTTTTTCAACTCGGAAATCATAGGTCATGAAACCACTTCTTCTTTAGGAATCCGTTTTATACAGGACAAATTCAGTCCGAGAGAAGCCATGCAGCTAACAAACATCAACAACCCAGCAGAAGCTTACAAAGCCATTGAAACCAATCCGCAGTTTGCACCTTTGCTGGAAAGCGTAATCCCGAAACATCCGGCACAGCTATATGAAGCATTGGGATATGTTTTCGTATTCCTGATCTTATTCTTCCTATACTGGAAAACCAATGCCAGAGAGAAATTAGGCTACCTTTTCGGCATCTTCCTGGTATTACTCTGGACCGTTCGTTTTGTAGTGGAATACGTTAAAGAAAGCCAGGGCGGATTTGAAAACGAATTAGGCATGTTCTCGACCGGACAATGGCTGAGCATTCCTTTTATCATTATCGGCTTTATATTATTAATAAGAGCTAAAAAACCGGCTTCGGCTGTTTAAAATAAAACTTCCAATAATTAAAAAGGGCGTTTACAAATTGTAAACGCCCTTTTTATATAAATATCTTTTCTTAATCATTCATTGAGATCAGAAACTCTTCGTTATTTCGGGTCTTTTTAAACCTGTCATTAATAAAATCCATTGCTTCAACAGGATTCATATCCGCCAGGTATTTACGCATGATCCACATTCTCTGAATCGTACCTTCGTCCAGTAATAAATCATCACGACGGGTACTTGACGACGTAAGATCAATTGCAGGGAATATACGTTTGTTTGCAATTTTTCGATCCAATTGCAATTCCATATTACCGGTACCTTTAAACTCTTCAAAGATAACTTCGTCCATCTTAGAACCGGTTTCCGTTAATGCTGTAGCAATAATACTCAACGAACCGCCATTTTCGATATTACGGGCAGCTCCGAAGAAACGTTTTGGCTTTTGCAATGCATTGGCATCCACACCACCGCTCAATACCTTTCCGGAAGCCGGCTGAACGGTATTATAAGCTCTTGCCAGACGGGTAATTGAATCCAACAGAATAACAACATCATGTCCGCATTCTACCAGACGTTTTGCTTTTTCCAGAACAATATTCGCTACCTTAACATGGCGCTCAGCTGGCTCATCAAAAGTAGAAGCAATAACTTCTCCCCTAACACTGCGCTGCATATCGGTAACCTCTTCCGGTCGCTCGTCAATTAGCAAAACAATTAAATATACTTCAGGATGATTCGCTGCAATGGTATTGGCAATATCCTTCAACAACATCGTTTTACCTGTTTTTGGCTGCGCCACGATCATACCACGCTGTCCTTTACCTATTGGGGAAAACAAATCGATAATTCGGGTTGAAATGGTACTTTGTTTTTCAGCAAGATTGAATTTTTCTTCCGGAAACAACGGAGTTAAATGTTCAAAAGAAACCCTGTCACGAACCACCTGCGGATCATGTCCGTTAATTTTCAACACTCTTACCAGCGGGAAATACTTCTCTCCTTCTTTCGGAGGACGCACCACACCTTTAACCGTATCACCCGTTTTCAGTCCGAACAAACGAATCTGGGATTGTGACAAATAAATATCATCCGGCGATGCCAGGTAATTATAATCGGAAGAACGCAAAAAGCCATAACCGTCCGGCATCATTTCCAATACACCTTCACTTTCAATAATACCATCGAACTCATAATCAGGTTCTCTGAAATTTTGTTTTTTATTCTTCTGGTTTGGATTTGGATTTGGGTTTTGCGGGTTGTTCTGATTAGAACTGTTTTGAGGTTTCGAAACAGAAACTGTTTCTTCCGGAGTAGTCTCCTGTTTTACCTGAGAACGCGCCTGTACAGGAGCCTGTGTATTTTGATTATTCTCTTTGGTAAAACGTTGTGGTTTTTGCTGAAATTCTTTTTTCTTGGTAAAAGTATTTTCTTTTTTATTTGCTGCAGTTTCCGAAGCTTTCACTTCTTTTTCCTCAACAGCAGCTGGCATAACTTCTTCTTTCTTAACCGGCTGAACCGCTTCTTTTACATTAGGCACTTCTTTGACTGGTACAGCAGGCTTATTTTCTGCTTTGTTTTCTTTTTTCAGAGGCTTTCCCGGTGCAATTCTCGTTCTTTTTACCTTTTCCTCCGGTTTCGGAGCCTCTTCTTTTAAAGCTGGTTTTACGACTTCTGGGTTTGTCGCTTGATGATCGAGAATCTGGTAAATTAATTCGTCTTTTTTAAGGTTTCGGTACTTATTAATTTTCGCAATTTTCGCAATCTCTTGAAGCTCAGCAAGCTTCATTTCTTTTAATACAGAAATATCAAACATGAATCGTTTTCTAGTTAAATTAAATGTAATGTAGATCTAAGTTTTTGGGTAGTATTTTTTTTGAAACGAAAGAACCGCAGAATGAAGTACTTACGGTTTAACTATGCAATAATACGAATTTATTTTATACCGTATCATTTTTTTTCAAAAAAGAAATACTATTTTTGTGCCACAATGAAATCAAAATGATACAGAGAATTCAGTCCGTATATCTTTTAATCGCTTTTATCTTTTCGGGGGTTTTACCATTCGTATTCCCTTTATGGATAAATGCTGCGGGAGAAAAAGTATTCTTTATGTCAAACCTGGTATACGTTTCTTTATGCGGCCTGAGTACCACACTTTCATTGATTAGTATATTTAGCTTTAAAAACAGACAAAACCAGTTTGTTATGAACCGGTTGAACATGATATTAAACGTTATATTACTAGGATTATTTGTGTATCGTTCACTAAATTTATCTGGAGAAACGGAAGTTTCTGAGAAAGGTATTGGGATGCTTCTTCCTATTGTTTCTATCGTCTTTTTGGTTTTAGCCAATAAAGCCATCAAGAAGGATGATGATCTCGTAAAATCTGTAGACCGATTACGATAAACCTATCATCTTAGTTTATTAGTGCGTTAAAAATCCGGATCAAATTTGATCCGGATTTTTTATTTATACCCAAATCTTTTTTTATCGTTTTTTTCAAACACTTTATCGTTTTTAATTATAGATATCTCAAAATATTTACCTTTAAAATAAATACATGTCGCAAATAGTGTTAAATTTGAATAAAAACAGTGGCGATGAGTACCAAAATACGAATTCATTTAGCCGATGACCATTTGGTTTTAATAGAAGGAATTCTTGCTGTTTTAAAAACAAACAAGAATTTCGAAGTGGTAGGCTACTCCCTTAATGGTGTTGAACTATTGGAAAACATCTACAATCAGAATGTAGACGTCCTGGTAATCGACATCAACATGCCCTGCAAAGACGGAATAGAAGTCTTAAAAGAATTTTCGGAAAAAGGTTTCCCCTGCCATGTTATTGTTTTATCCAGTTATGACGACGCCAAGCTAATCAAAGAGGTCATACAGCTGGGCGCAAAAGGATACCTCACCAAACAATGCGCAAGCGAACACATCGTAGATGCCATTACCTGCGTGAGCAAAGGAGAAGAATACTATTCCAAAGCCATCCGTGAAAAGATATTTCTTTCTTTTACCGGTATCAACAACGATAAATCCATTGAAAACAGCGAATTATTAATGCTCATTACCGACCGCGAACTGGAAATCTTAAAACTCATTTCCAGAGAATACAGCGGCAAGGAAATTAGCGAAGAACTTTTTATAAGCACCAACACTGTAGAAACACACCGGAAAAATCTAATCAAAAAACTCAACGTAAAAAACACGATAGGACTAGTAAAATTTGCTATCCGGAATAATTTGATTAACCAATAAATCTACATAATTATGGCCTTACTTAAAGAATATGAAGTGCGTGATAATGGAAATGATTCTTTTAATTTAAAGATCACGATTCCCGACAACTGTGATTACCTATACACTTATGACGGAACAACCGATACCCACCGGGTAGAAATAAAACTGGACATGGACAAAAAACCGTCTTCCCGTTATATTATAAGAGATGAAAACATCCCTACTTCCGGCAGCAGCAGACTCAATATTGACATGGAACAAACAGAAAACGGCTTAACCGCAACAAAACCTAAAATCGTAATCGAAATCTGATATTGAAAAAAATTACTTTTCTACTCTTGTTTTTTATAGGTCAGACTCTTTGGGCACAAAACCAAACAGGAATTGACTCGGCTGACTATTACAGTAACACGCACCAGGATCTGAAAGCGTTGCAATACCTCAAAAAACAATCGGAATACCATCTTTACAATAAAAACTATTCCGCTTTATGCAACAAAAACATTCAGAAAGCCCGGATCTACATCCGTCTTAAAGACTATAATATAGCTATAACCACCCTTTTCAGCACCTTACAAATAGCCGAAAAACAAAAACTTCATCTTCAGGAAGCCATCATTCTCAAATATATCGGAATATGTTTTGAAGAAACAAAAAACATCAAAAAAGCGATTGATTACCTTCGAAAAAGCGAAAAATCCGCTATTCATCAAAAAAACGATTCCCTTGCTGCCTGGGCACAACAGGGATTATTCAAAATCTTTACCGAAAAAAACAAAATGGACAGCTCCCGTTATTACATGAACCGGATTCTGAACATTGCCAAAAACAACGGAACAACCAATCAAAAATATCTGGGTTACAGCAACTGTGCGGCATTTTACCTCAAAACCGCCAATTATGACCTGGCTAAAAAATACCTCGATACGACTTTACTCTATGCCGAAACATCGCGCAATACCAACTACATGAACAACACCCGCAGCAACCTCGCCTATTATTATTTGCAGGTTAAGAACGACAACGAAAAAGCACGGGATATTTTTCTTGAAATTTTAGCGTCCAAGCCCAATGACACGCTTTCGATTAAAACCGCCGATACCTACCTCAATTTATCGTATGTATACGAAAAGATGGACGACTACAAAACCGCCAATCATTATCTCAACAAATACATTGATATTACGGAAGCACTGTTTAACGAACGGGTTAGTTCACAGCTGAGAGATACCGAAACCAAATATAAAATCTATAAAATTGAAGACAATTACAAAACCAAAGAGCAGCTGCTAAAAGACAAGGAAGCCCGGAACAAAAAACTGCTGTATATCTTTATCACCCTGTTTGCCTTTTGCAGCATTTTGTTCTATTTCTTTTACCAGAACCTGCGCCTTAAACAAAAAAACAAACTTAAAGACGTCAACAATAAAATCCAGCAAAACATCATCAACGCAACCATTGACGGTCAGGAATTTGAACGAAAAAGACTTGCCGGCGTACTGCACGACAGCATTAGCGCCCTGCTCTCTTCGGCCAGCTTACACCTCATGGCCTACGAAACAACCAATTTAACCGAATCCTCACCGGAACTCACCAAAACAAGAGCCATCATTAAGGAAGCCCACGACAAAATCAGGGATTTGTCACACACCCTGATTCCGCCGGTACTTGAAAAACTGGGATTGTTTGCCGCGTTGCAGGATCTCTGTGAGAAAAACTCGAATACCCTGATCCAGTTCGAGTTTACCAATTATACCCCTAAAGATTCGCGCTACAACAGCGAGTTTGAAATGAAGATCTATTTTATTGTTGCCGAATTGTTAAACAATGTCATCAAACACAGCCGGGCCACAAAAGCCTACCTTTCTGTCGACCAGAACCGCAACCAGCTGTTTATCAATATTGAAGATAACGGTATCGGATTTGACACCAAAAACACCGAACACAAAGAAGGATTCGGACTCACACAAATTAAAGCGCGGATAAGAAGTATGAATGGAAACATCAATATCAACTCCAAGTCGAATACCGGGACATTGATTTATATCAAAGTGGAATTACCGGACTAAAATCAGGCTCTTTTCCCGATTTCGATTACTTCCAGTTTCTGGATTTTATCCCCGTCAATCTCAAAACGCAGCATGGTTCTCATCTGATGAAAACCGTGTTTTCCTGCTGCTCCGGGATTCATGTGCAGTAAATTCAGTTCTTTATCAAACTGCACTTTTAAAATATGGGAATGCCCGCAAATAAACAGTTTCGGCGGATTTTCCTTTAACTCCGCACGAATCGCCGGATTGTATTTTCCGGGATAACCGCCAATGTGGGTTATCCAGACCGAAACCCCTTCACAGAAAAACCGGTTGTTTAACGGAAACTCCAGCCGCGCTTTACCATCGTCAATATTGCCGTAAACCGCCCGCAAAGGTTTACGTTCCTTAATGGCATCCGTAACCGACAAATCCCCTATATCACCGGCATGCCAGACTTCATCGGCCTGATCAACATATTTCAGAATCGTATCATCAAGATGACTGTGCGTATCGGAAAGTAACAGAATTTTTTTCAAAAGGAAAAGGTTTAAAGAAGTATAGGGCGATTTGTTAAAACACAAAAATAAGCATACTTTACCATGTTTTAACTTAAAATTATAGCATTTTCAAATTTGCCAATTATCGAATTAACTTATCTTTGTTTCTTATATAATTTAGGAAATTAAACTTTGAGATATTTCATAGAATTTGCTTATAACGGAAAAAACTATCACGGCTGGCAATATCAGCCTCATGCTATATCGGTTCAGGAAACTTTAAATAAAGCTTTAACGGTTTTATTGCGCAGGCCTATCGACCTTGTTGGAGCCGGAAGAACCGATTCCGGAGTACACGCCAAACAAATGTATGCCCATTTTGATTATGAAGAAACCTTAAATTCCGATTACTGGGTACAAAAATTAAACTCTTTTTTACCAAAAGATATCGTGGTTTACCGTCTTATTCCGCTGCATGATGAGGCGCATGCCCGTTTTGATGCCACAAGCAGAACCTATGAATATCATATCCACACTTTCAAAGATGCCTTTGAAAATGAAGGAAGCTGGTATCATTTCCACGCGCTTGATGTCGCTGCGATGAATCAGGCATCCGAAATACTGTTTGAATACATCGATTTTGAATGTTTTTCAAAAGTACATACCGATGTTAGGACATTTAATTGCAAAATCACGGCAGCCCATTGGCAGCAAAACGAAACACGGTTAGTCTTTACAATTACCGCTGATCGTTTCTTAAGAAACATGGTCAGAGCTATTGTCGGGACATTAATAAAAATTGGATTAGGTAAAACTACATTGGATGATTTCAGAAAAATAATTGAAAGCAAAAACCGTAGTGAAGCAGGTTTTTCAGTACCGGCACACGGTTTGTACCTGACGAAAGTTATCTATCCGTATATCCAAGAGCGCCCATAAATATGAAAGCCATAAAATCTATTTCTTTACGAAAAGTAATGCACTTTGCAAAGCCTTATCAAAACCGCTTTAACGGCGTTATATTGTGGGCTGTATCCCTTTCCATCTTTGCTGCTCTTCGTCCCTATTTACTAAAACAAACTGTCGATGAGTACCTGAAAACCCACGATGCAGAAGGATTGCTGCTGTATATTCTTTTAATGGCACTGATCCTTATTCTGGAGGTCGCTTCGCAGTTTTACTTTGTTTACTGGGCAAACTGGTTAGGTCAGGATATTGTAAAAGATATCCGTGAAAAACTGTTTCGCCATATCTCGAATTTCCGGATGAAATATTTCGACAACGAACCGGTTGGAAAATTAGTCACCCGTTCCGTTTCCGATATCGAATCCATAGCCAGTATCTTCAGCCAGGGATTGTTTATGATCGTGAGTGACCTGCTCAAAATGGTTGTCATTCTGGGAATCATGTTCTATATGAACTGGAAATTAAGCTGTATTGTTGTTTTGGGAATGCCAATTTTGTTATATGCAACGCGTGTTTTCCAGCAAAAAATGAAAATTGCTTTCGAAGAAGTTCGTAATCAGGTGGGCAACCTGAACACCTTTGTACAGGAACGCGTTACCGGTATGAAAATCGTACAGCTTTTTAACCGTGAAGAAATTGAATTCGAAAAATTCAAGGTCATCAACCAGAAACACAATGATGCGTGGCTTAAAAATATCCTGTACAACTCCATCTTCTTCCCGATAGCCGATATTGTTTCTTCGCTAACGTTAGGCTGTATCGTTTGGTATGGTGGACTGAACATCCTGAATGGTGACAATACCACTACTTTCGGGGATTTATTCGCCTACACGATGCTGATTAACATGCTATTCAATCCTTTGCGTCAGATTGCGGATAAATTCAACGTAATGCAGATGGGGATAATCGCCGCCGAAAGGGTTTTTGAAGTATTGGACATTGACGACCATTTACAAACATCCGGAACCGTTGAAGCGACCCATTTTAAAGGAGATATCCAGTTTGAAAAAGTACACTTCAGCTACATACAGGGCGAAGAAGTCCTCAAAGGCATCAACCTGAAAGTTAAGGCCGGCGAAACCATAGCCATCGTTGGAGCAACCGGAGCCGGAAAATCCACCATTATCAACCTTTTGAACCGCTTTTATGAAATTGACAGCGGGAAAATCAGCATTGACAATACGGATATACATGATTTTACAATTGAAAGTCTTCGCAAACAAATTGCCATTGTATTACAGGATGTCTTTTTATTTGCCGATTCGATCTTAAACAATATTACCCTGCACAATCCGGCCATTAGCCGCGAAGATGTTATTAACGCAGCACAAAAAATAGGCGTACATGATTTTATCATGAGCCTGCCGGAAGGTTACGACTATAATGTAAAAGAACGCGGTGTGATGCTGTCTTCCGGACAACGTCAGCTTATCGCCTTTTTAAGAGCCTTTGTGAGCAATCCAAGCGTTTTGATCCTTGATGAAGCCACTTCTTCCATCGATTCCTATTCGGAAGAACTGATACAACGGGCAACCGAAACCATCACGCAGGGAAGAACCTCCATCGTGATTGCACACCGTTTGGCAACCATTATCAATGCCGATAAAATCATCGTAATGGACAAAGGAGAAATTGTAGAAGAAGGCACCCATTATGAACTGCTCAATAAAGAAGACGGTTTCTATAAAAACCTTTATTATTCACAGTTTGCCATTACGGAATAAATACGACAACCGTGATTTATGATTGAAAAGTTGAAAAATTGCTAGAAATTTCTTTTAAAAGCTATTAAAACAATATTTTTAGGCTATTAATTTTCCACACGTTTTAAAAATTGATAGTACGAAACTTTTCAATAAACAAATAAATCCCTATTTTCGTACGCAGAAAATTCATTAGAAATTATACTTTTATGAAATACGATATTATTGTTTTAGGAAGTGGTCCGGGTGGATATGTAACAGCTATCAGAGCATCACAATTGGGCTTTAAAGTAGCCATTATCGAAAAAGAAAACTTAGGTGGTATTTGCTTAAACTGGGGATGTATTCCAACAAAAGCATTATTAAAATCTGCTCAGGTTTTTGATTACCTAAAACACGCTTCAGATTACGGATTAACGATCAAAGAATTTGATAAAGATTTCAATGCTATTATTTCCCGCAGCCGTGGTGTTGCAGACGGAATGAGCAAAGGGATTCAGTTCTTGATGAAAAAAAATAAAATTGACGTTATTGACGGTTTCGGTAAAGTAAAACCGGGTAAAAAAATTGACGTAACGGATAAAGACGGAAAAGTAACGGAATATACGGCAGATCATATTATCATCGCTACCGGAGCCCGTTCCCGTGAATTGCCAAACTTACCGCAGGATGGTAAAAAAGTAATCGGATACCGTCAGGCAATGACTTTAGCCGAGCAGCCTAAATCGATGATTGTTGTTGGTTCCGGTGCTATTGGTGTTGAGTTTGCTCATTTTTACAATGCAATGGGAACCGATGTTACTATTGTAGAGTTCATGCCAAATATTGTTCCTGTAGAAGACGAAGATATCTCAAAACAATTTGAGCGTTCATTGAAAAAAGCAGGTATCAAAATCATGACAAATGCTTCTGTTGAAAAAGTTGATACAACCGGAACGGGTGTTAAAGCAACGGTAAAAACAGCTAAAGGAGAAGAAATTTTAGAAGCCGATATCGTACTTTCTGCTGTAGGAATCAAATCCAATATTGAAAATATCGGTTTGGAAGAAGTTGGAATTGCGACAGACAGAGATAAAATCTTAGTAAACGATTACTATCAAACAAACATTCCGGGTTATTATGCCATCGGTGATGTTGTACCGGGACAAGCTTTGGCACACGTTGCTTCTGCTGAAGGTATTCTTTGTGTTGAAAAAATCGCCGGATTACATGTAGAGCCAATCGACTACGGAAACGTTCCAGGTTGTACATACGCTACTCCGGAAATTGCTTCCGTTGGATTGACTGAAAAACAGGCTAAAGAAAAAGGATATGAAATCAAAGTGGGTAAATTCCCTTTCTCTGCATCAGGAAAAGCAAAAGCTGCCGGTACTCCGGACGGTTTTGTAAAAGTGATCTTCGATGCTAAATACGGAGAATGGTTAGGATGCCATATGATTGGAGCCGGTGTTACCGACATGATTGCTGAAGCAGTTGTAGCGCGTAAACTGGAAACTACAGGACATGAAATCCTGAAAGCTATCCACCCTCACCCAACCATGAGTGAAGCTGTAATGGAAGCTGTTGCCGATGCTTATGGCGAAGTGATCCACTTATAATATACATTACAATACCTATAAAAAAACCGTTTTGAAATTCAAGACGGTTTTTTTATAGCCGGTATTCCCGCATTTAATACGATTTTTATAACAAAAAATACTATATTTGTAATATACATCCACTTTACTACATTCGTTTCTATCCGCATCGATCGGATAAAACAGCATTCAACAAAATCAATAATCTTAAAATCAAGTTTTATGTTTAGACCTGTAATGTATTTTTTACTGTCACTATTTTTGTTTACTTCCTGTAACAAAAACGAAGTGATGAAACTAACAATTGCTTCACAGGAAGCAGATTGTGTTGGAGTAGCCCCGCAAAAATGTCTGTTGATTAAAAAAGAAAATCAGAAAGACTGGGAAAATCTTTATGGCGGAATTGAAGGATTCAACTATGAAGAAGGAAATGAATATGTATTGGAAGTAAAAGAAGAAAAAATCGACAATCCGCCGGCAGATGCACCCGCTATGAAATATGTTTTGGTAAAGGAAATTTCCAAAACAGCTAAAGTATCGGAAGGATTACCGCAAAAAGCCGAAGTGGCGGCAACTTTCCAGCTCACAATCGCCTCACAGCAGGCAGACTGTACCGGAGTAGCCCCGCAGAAATGCCTGTTGATCAAAAAAGACGGTCAAAAAGACTGGGAGTTCTGGTACAGCGGTATTGAAGGATTCAAGTATGAAGAAGGAAATGAATATGTGCTGGAAGTAAAAGAAGAAAAAATTGACAATCCGCCGGCAGATGCCTCATCTTTAAAATATGTATTGGTAAAAGAGATTTCCAAACAGAAAAAAACGTCTGATAATCTTCCCAAACCAAAAAAATAAAAACCGTAATTCGTTTTACAGCCCAGCCTCATTGTTGTAATGAGGCTGTTTTTTTTATTATAAACCGGGTATCATTTTTTTGAGTTTAACATTTTCCGGAATTAATCGTTAACCGTGAATTTGTATATTTATCGAAATAAAACCAAATTCCATGAAACATTACCTATGCCTCCTGTTGCTATGCTTCATTCCATTTACAACCACTGCCCAGCAGTTTACCTTTAACCAGGGCGGAACCAGTCAAAAGGATTATCATGCGGAGATTGCATACGAAAATGTAAACAATAAGATTATCATACCGGTTGTCATCCAGAATAAAACCTATCGTTTCCTGCTCGATACCGGTGCGCCCTGCATTATCACAAAAAAACTATACGACCATCTCAAACCGGCAGTGCTTACCAATGCCAATATTACAGATGCCAACGGAACAATCGACAGCCTGAAAATGGTTTCTTTACCGGAAGTCACCTTGGGCAATATTGCCTTTAATGGCGTTCCGGCTTTGGTTAGCGACAACAAACTGATTTCCGAATGCATGAACATTGATGGATTCATCGGCAGTAACATGCTGCGAAATTCCATCCTGCATCTTTCTTCTGTAAAAAAGACAATCACCATAACCGACAATCATTCCAAATTAAACCTGAATAAAAAACACGCTTCAAAATTAATACTCGTGGACAATCAGAGCAGTCCGTATATTACCATTGAGCTACGAAATAAAAAAAGTGCCAGAGAACAGCTTTTATTCGATACCGGTATGAACAATTTATACGATATGTCACTAAGAGCCTATGATATTTTTAAAAATGAAAACCTTTTTACCAATACACAGGAAGGCTATGGCAATGCCACCATCGGTATTTTTGGCAATGCCGGCGGTACCAAAAATTACCGCTTTACCATTCCGGAAATAAAAATTAACGGTATTCCTTTTAAAAACGCAACCGTTGAAACTACCAGCGATCAAAACTCCAGATTTGGTGCCGAACTGCTCAATCACGGTATCGTAACCATCGATTATAAGAACAAATACTTCTATTTTGAGCCTTTCAGGGAAAGCTATGACCTAAAGGAAAAACAATTTGGTTTCAAGCCCACTATCGTTAACGACAAATTAGTCGTGGGGATTATCTGGGACGATGCCATAAGAGGAACCGTGGGCATTGGTGACGAAATCGTTCAGATTGACGACATCAACTACGAGAACATCGATCATTGTTATATTGTGACCCAACCTTCACCATTAAAGAATAAAGATTCCGCTACAGTAACTTTTAGAAACAGCGCAGAAGACTTAACAAAGCTGACCTTAAACAAAAACTAAATGACCATAAAACAGCTGGATAAGACCGAGCCGCTTCCGTATGATTTATTATACCTGGCCGATCCGTCAAAAGCAATGATTGACAGTTATATCCATCAGTCGTTTGTATTTGTCATGTATGCCGGAACGGCTGCCGTTGGAGTTTATGTACTGTTTCCCATAGATACCGCGACGGCAGAGATCAAAAACATAGCCGTACAGGAAGCCTGTCAGCAAAAAGGAATTGGAAAGCAGCTGCTTGACCATGCCGCCGGAGAAGCCCGGAAAAAAGGTTTTCGGACCATTCAAATTGCCACCGGCAATTCCAGCATCGGTCAGCTGTATTTATACCAGAAACAGGGATTTGACATTTTTAATATTGAAAAAGACTTCTTTACCACAAATTATAAAGAGCCTATTTATGAAAACGGGATTAAGTGCAGACACCTTATCCGGCTTTCAAAAGAACTATAACGATTAAAGAGAGTACCTTTCCGGAAACCATTGTTCCGGCAAAATACTATGCTTAAAATCAAAGCTATCCGCTAAGAATCGATTATCTTTATACCAAAGCTCCTGCTATGTTTGAACAACTTTTTCTTCATATTAAAAAATCTGTATCCCTTACTGCTGAAGACGAAAATATCATAAAAACGTATTTCAGTTCCAAAGATATTGCCAAAAAAGAGTTTCTGCTACAGGAAGGCAGTCTTTGCAAATACAACTATTTTATCCTTAAAGGCTGTTTCCGTTTGTATATCATAACCGAAAACGGAAGGGAACAGGTTATTCAGTTCGGACTTGAAAACTGGTGGATAACTGATTATGTCAGCTTTTCATCCGGACAGCCGTCCAAGTTTTACATCCAGGCACTGGAACGCTCGGAAGTGTTATATTACAGCAAGGAAAAAGAAGAAGAACTGTTTCTCCGGGTTCCTAAAATAGAGAGCTATTTCCGTAAAAACCTGGAAATAGCCTATACCGCTTCTTTAATCCGGATCCAGTATATATTTGCTTTATCGGGAGAAGAACGTTACTCCCAGTTCGCCAAACTGTATCCGGGCTTTATCCAGCGCGTACCGCAATACATGCTGGCGTCCTTTCTGGGCTTGACACCGGAATACCTGAGTGAAATCCGAAAAAAAAACACAAAATAGTATTTCTTAGGTTTTCTTAATTTTTTTCCGGTTTGCAGCCCATAACTTTGTCCTATAATATTAAAAATCAATAGTTATGGACATTAGAATAAACCTTAGTCAGGTAGAACCGGAAGCATATAAAATAATGTATGCCTTTGAAAAATATTTAAGCAGTTCCAAACTGACCACTACCCACAAAGAGCTGATAAAAATCCGAGCTTCCCAGATTAACGGCTGTGCATTCTGCATTAACATGCACACCAAAGATGCCCGAAAAGCCGGCGAAACGGAACAACGGATTTATGCATTGAATGCCTGGAGAGACACGCCTTTCTTTACCGAAGAAGAGCAGGCTATTTTAGCATTAACGGAAGAAATGACCCTGATCCAGCACCATGTATCGGATGCTACCTTTAAAAGAGCACAGGAGGCTTTAAAAGACGACAACTATCTTGCCCAGGTGATGTTTGGCATAGTAACCATTAACAGCTGGAACCGGATTGCGATTGCAAGTGGTTTGCAGCCCGAAAGAGACTAAATAAAAAATCCCTTTAAAAAGGGATTTTTTATTTTTATATTATTCTCTGATAATCATTATTGTTGCTTTAAAGCCGGTGGCCAGATCCCATCGGTTTGCCGACAGCGTCTGTCCTTTATCATCAAAGATATTAAACTCCGCTGTGTTGGGACCGGAACTTCCCTGGTTTAGCGCTTCAAAGTCCAGTTTGTTGAATCCCTTTTCCAGACCCAGTGTAATTCCTTTAAAATCGCCCTGTAGTATTACCTGCGCAACCACAATCTTACCGTTAACCAGTACCTTAATCATATCCCCGTCTACATATTCATGGTCACGGTACAGTATTTTTACAAATTCCGATTTCGTTCTGATCTCACCAAAGGACTGATCCCTTTTAAAAATCCTGGAATCGCCGTTGCCTTCTCCTTTAAAATCCTGTTTCAGCCTGTCTACATATACCTCTCCCGGATTTGCGAACTTCTCTTTTTCGCTGCCAAAACCGGAATTATTGGTATCGCCAATCTGAAAAGAAGACGTATTCGGTTTTAAAGCATCTAAAGGATTCACGGGAGTATCAAAAATGGAAGCACCAAAATTCATCGATGGAAAAGCAGTGGTATTCGATGCTTTATCCGGAGCGGCGATGGGTATCTTCAAACGCGGTATCGGTTTGGATTTGATGATAAAATCATTTTGCGCAAAACCATTTACGGATAATCCGATTACAAGAAATAATAAATATAACGATTTCACCAGGCTGAAATTTTTTTAAAGTTTAAAAATAACAAATTAAGGACGACATAAAAATATTATGCCGCTTTTTAACGCTATTTTAATTATCAAACACAATGCCTGTTTAGCTGCTTTTTCTATTTTTTTCAAAAAAAGAAAACAACCATGCCCTAAAAACAGCGGAAGTTTTGATTTGTGATATCAGTTTATTGTTTTACCTGTTTAGACGGGCATCCATCGGAAACCCGGAACCGGAATATAGCCGGCATTACACTATAAAATTTATGATTTTATTAAGAATATCCATAAAAAATAATAGGAAAAACCGTAAAACGTTTATTCCTTTTTTTGTAACTTGCAGTCCGTTAAACCTTTATAAAGTCATTGATTTACTTATGGTACAGATAATGATTATGCTAATAAGACAACTGATTGTGCTGATAATTAACTTCAGCCAGTTGTTATAACGTTTACACTACTCCAGACTATTTTTAGTCCCTTTTTACAATGGGATTCAATATAGATGTCAACTCTTTTATCATTTAATTTTGTTACCGGAATAAAAACAAAAAATCCCTCCTAAAAAGAGGGATTTTTAATATTTACTGATCGCTGATTAAAAAACGAACATCGCTCTTTCGCTCATCATATCGTTTACTTCGTCGGCAACTTCTTCAAGAATTTCTTCGTTTGTGTGGTTCATAATTACCTTATCAATCAAAGCAACAATTGTTTCCATATCGGCTTCCACCAATCCACGGGTAGTAACGGCAGGAGTTCCCACACGGATACCAGAGGTTACAAATGGTGATTTATCATCAAAAGGAACCATGTTTTTATTAACGGTAATTTCCGCTTTTACCAAAGCATTTTCAGCCTCTTTACCGGAAATATTCTTATTTCTCAGGTCAATTAACATCATGTGATTGTCCGTTCCTCCGGAAATGATGTTATACCCTCTTTTCACAAAGGCAGCAGCCATCGCTTTGGCATTCTTTTGTACCTGCATTGCATAAGTGAAAAACTCATCGGTTAAAGCTTCCCCAAAAGCAACCGCTTTAGCGGCGATGATATGCTCTAACGGTCCGCCCTGATTTCCAGGAAAAACAGCTCCGTCCAATAAAGACGACATCATTCTGATTTCTCCTTTAGGTGTCTTGATTCCGAATGGGTTCTCAAAATCGTTCCCCATCATGATCATTCCTCCTCTCGGACCTCTTAATGTTTTGTGTGTCGTAGTTGTAATAATATGACAATGCGGAACCGGGTCATTCATTAATCCTTTCGCGATTAATCCGGCAGGATGTGAAATATCTGCCATTAAAATAGCCCCAACGCTGTCTGCAATTGCTCTGAAACGCGCAAAATCCATATCGCGGGAATACGCAGAAGCACCTGCAATGATCAATTTAGGCTGCTCTTTCGTAGCAATTTCCTGAATTTTATCATAGTTCAGCATTCCTGTTTCCTGCTCTACTCCGTAAAATACAGGATTGTATAATTTTCCGGAGAAATTAACCGGTGAACCGTGTGTTAAGTGACCACCGTGTGAAAGGTCAAAACCTAATATTTTGTCACCCGGTTTTAAACAGGCAGCAAAAACAGCTGTATTGGCCTGAGAACCGGAATGCGGTTGTACATTCACATAAGCCGCTCCAAACAAAGCCTTCGCTCTGTCTATCGCAATCTGCTCAATAACATCCACTACTTCACATCCGCCATAGTATCTTTTTCCGGGATATCCTTCTGCATATTTATTTGTTAAAACAGAACCCGCTGCTTCCATTACCTGATCACTCACGAAATTCTCTGAAGCAATAAGTTCCAGTCCGTGAATTTGTCTATCTTGTTCTTCAAGAATTAAGTCGAAAATTTGTTCGTCGCGTTGCATTTTATAATATTTCGTTAAATTGAGTTCAAAAATACGAAAATCGTTTGTTAAATTCACAATAGGGACTATATTTGATTTCGAATTTTTCAACAACAAAAACAACAAACAATATGCCTATAAGTGCCAATGACCCTAACAGAAAATCGTGGTTACACGTCTCTGAAAACAGCGATTTCCCAATCCAAAATATTCCATTTGGAGTTTTCATAACAAAAGACGATGTCGTAACCATAGGAACTCGTATTGGTGATTTTGCGATCGATATGGGAGCCTTACAACAATTAGGGTACTTTGAAGGAATAGAATTAACAGACGATATGTTCATGCAGGATACGCTGAACGACTTTATCTCCGATGGAAAAAAAACATGGCGATTGGTTCGTAACCGCCTGGCTGAAATTTTTGATGCCGTAAATCCGCAATTAAGAGATAATGAAGCGCACAAAGAAGTTGTGATTTTCAATGTTAACGATATTGAAATGCAATTGCCGGTTTTAATCGGTGATTATACTGATTTCTATTCCAGTAAAGAACATGCTACCAATGTTGGTAAAATGTTCCGTGATCCGGACAATGCCTTATTGCCAAACTGGCTGCACATTCCGGTGGGTTACCACGGAAGAAGTTCAACGATAGTTCCTTCCGGAATCCCGATTCACCGTCCGATGGGACAAACCCTTCCAAACGGGGAAACACAACCGGTATTCGGACCTTCCCGTACGGTGGATTTCGAATTGGAAACCGCTTTCATCACAACCGATGCCAACATCATGGGCGAAAATATCCCTGTTGGTGAAACCGAAGACTATATCTTTGGTATGGTTTTACTAAACGACTGGAGTGCCCGTGACATCCAGAAATGGGAATATGTGCCGCTGGGACCATTCTTAGCGAAAAACTTTGCCTCTTCCATCTCTCCGTGGATTGTAACCTTAGACGCTTTGGAACCTTTCCGCGTAGCAAGTCCTGTACAGGAACCGGCTCCGCTGCCTTATTTACAGCAAACCGGCGATCATGCTTTCGATATTAATCTGGAAGTATTAATTGCACCGGAAAATGCAGAAGCAACCAGCGTTAGTAAATCCAACTTCAAATACATGTACTGGACAATGAGTCAGCAGCTGGCACACCACACCATCAACGGTTGCCGTGTGAATTCAGGTGATATGATGGGTTCCGGTACTATTTCCGGTCCAACAGAAGACAGTTTCGGTTCGATGCTGGAATTAACCTGGGGCGGAAAAAACCCGATTAAAATGAATGACGGTTCCGAGCGTAAATTCATCAATGACGGCGATACTGTAATCATGAAAGGATACTGCCAGAATAACAATGTAAGAATCGGATTCGGAGAAGTTTCCAGTAAACTGCTTCCCGCTTTCGAAAGAAAATAGATTCTTTCTGAATCAAAATCAAACTCCGGATTAAATTCGGAGTTTTTTTATGTCCTGACCGAAAATACCTCTTAAAAAAATTATATTTTTGACCCAAAGTAAAATGTCCGATTTATGAAGAAAATTATAGCGCTGTTCTCCGTAATAGCATTTGTTTATTCCTGTGGTGTCAAACAAACCCAAAGCATGATCAGCGAAGGCGATTATGACGGTGCTATTAACCGCGCTATCGAAGGACTGAGCAATAACAAAAATGCCAAAGGTAAACAGGATTATGTCTATTTACTGGAAGAAGCGTTTGCCAAAGCCAAAGAACGTGATTTACGGACTATCGATTTACTGATAAAAGATGCCAATCCTTCCAAACTGGAAAAACTGTACAATACCTATTTACAGCTTAACAACCGCCAGGAACGCATCCGCCCGCTATTGCCTTTGCAGTTGCTGAAAGAAAAACGCAATGCCCTTTTCCCTTTTGACGATTATTCCGATCAGATCATAAGCAGCAAAAATGCACTTGCCAAACACCTGTATAACAACTCCAAAGCTTTGTTGGCTACCAACGACAAAATGAATTTCAGAAGAGCTTATGACGATTTCGCTTATCTGGAAACCTTAAGCCCGGGCTTTAAAGATGTCAAAAAATTAATGGATGAGGCACAATTTAAAGGTACCGACTTTGTAAACGTCTATACAAAAAACGAAACCAATATGGTCATTCCGGTTGGTCTGCAAAACGACCTTCTGGATTTCAGCACACTGGGATTAAACGACAAATGGACCGTTTACCACAGTAACCGGCAAAAAGGAGTGACTTACGATTTTGGTTTAATTGTAAACTTCAGGGATATTAAAATCACTCCGGAACAAATCAAAGAAAAACAATTCATCAAGGAAAAACAGATCAAAGACGGCGTAAAAAACCTGTTGGATGCAAACGGACGTGTGGTAAGAGACAGTTTGGGCAAACCAATTAAAGTAGACAACTTCCGTACGATAAAAATCAACATCTATGAATTTACACAATTCAAAGCCTGCCAGATAACGGCTAAAGTTGATTATATCGATTTTAAAACCAACCAGCTGATCGAAACTTTCCCGTTGAGCAGTGAATTTGTTTTCCAGAACATCTATGCCAATTATAACGGAGACCGACGTGCCAGCGATGAAAATTACTACCAGTATTTTGACCGCAAAGCCGTGCCGTTCCCAAGCAACGAACAAATGGTTTTTGACACCGGTGAAGATCTTAAATCCAAATTAAAGAACATTATCACCCGGAATAAATTCCGTAAATAATACCCCTGTTTTCAGGCTGTACCAACCAAAGTGCTTTAGTAATTAAAGCACTTTTTTTATTTCCGAAAGGCTGCATTAAAATATTAACAAGCATTATAATATTAATTATTTGTTAATAAAAATTTGACGTTTTATAAAATATAAATGCTAATTTTATGAAAATCAAATCTATACATTATGAAAAAAAACCTACTTTTCATTTCGATGTTGTTTTTAGGCATCAGCGGCCATGCCCAGAAACTATCCGAATTCAATCGCATTAATGTTGAGGGATTTTACACCAATCCCGTAGTAGCTCCAAACGGGGACTATGCCTTGCTAACAGGCGAGCATTTTAAAGGGCTCTATCTTTTAGACCTGAAAAAAAACACTGTTGTCAAAATTTCCGATAAGGATGGTAGCGGTTATGGTTACAGCTGGGATAAGAACGGTACCGTTTTTTATTTCAAGGAAAAAGGAGAAAAAGAATATTTCTCACAATCCAGAGTTATGGCCTATGATGTTGCCACCAAACAACTGGAACGTAAAACAAACATCAATCACAACTTCCTGCCTTCGTTTCAGGGTGAAACAACAAACATAGTTGTTTACACCAACCTGACGACTTTAAAAATCGAAGCCAAAGATCTGGCCAGCGATAAAAGCTGGGTAGTTACCGGCGATGAAGGACAATTCTACAACGCTATTTTATCCAATGACGGTAAAAAAGTAGCGGTACACAACGGTCCGGACATTTTTGTTTACGACCTTAACGGAGACGGAAAAGGAACAAAAGTGGGCACCGGAATCGCAACTTCCTGGTCGGCAGACGACAAATACTTATTAGGTTTTTTAGACGAAAGTGAAGACGGGCATACGGTAAGCAATTCCGAGATATACCTTTTTGACACCAGCGCTTTCAGACCGAAAAAAATCACCAATACAGAAGTTTTTACCGAAATGTTCCCAACATTTTACGGCAAAAACCAGATAATGTTTTCGGATGATAAAACCGGTAGAATTTTCACTTCTCAACTAAAAAACTAAACACATGAAAAAAATAACTGCACTCCTGTTTGCCTTAGTAGTGACCTTTATGGCAAATGCTCAGATAATCGTTATCGATCCGGGTCACGGATATGGCACCTCAACCAGTGACAATCCCGACGGAAGAACCGCAACCGAAATAGAAACTTCACTGGAAGTGGGTTTACGAACCCGTACCCTGATCCAGAACAGCTGTACGTGGACCGTATACATGACCCGAACCACAAACCTAAACAGCTGGACATCCGTTACCCAAAGAGCAACGATGTCCAATAACTGGAATGCCGACCGTTTATTGAGCGTTCACTGTAACGCCGGCGGTGGTACCGGAACCGAGACTTTCTATTGTACTTATGACGATACCAATACCGCTCCGGATATTGCTTTTGCACAGAAAATCCAGGCCGATATGGTTTCTTACGGTTCCTGGACAAACAGACGCTGCGTGGAAGACAATAGCTTCCTGGCCTATCATTTGGGCGTTTTACGCTATTCTTCCGCTACAGGATGCTTAAATGAGATCGGTTTTGTGGATTCTGCCGATGCTACAAAACTAACAAGCTCCACCTGGAGGGATTCTTTTGCGTCTGCCTACTTTAACGCTTTAAAATCCAACCTGAACCTGACCTGCAGCGTTACCGCTCCGGGCGCATTCACATTGACCGCTACACCGGAATGCAACGGAACAGCTACCCGCGTAAGACTGAACTGGACCGCTTCTGCTAATGCCACCAGCTACGATATTTACAGAAACGGTGCTCTATATGCCAGCAGCATTACAGGAACACAATACCTGAATACCGCCGTTACCGCCGGAACAGCCTATACCTACTATGTAAAAGCTAAAAATGCCAGCAGCAGTACCAATAATTCAAACGGAACACTATCGGCTACACCGCCATCCTGCAGTACTCCGGGAGCCTTTACGGTAACAGCAACAGCAACCTGCAGCGGTACTACCAGTGCCATTAACGTTACCTGGACCGCATCTGCCAATGCCACTACTTATGATATTTACAGAAACGGTAACCTGTATGCTCCGGATGTTACAGGAACATCATTCTTAAACACTTACCTGATCACTGCCGGTACTACCTATACGTATTCGATGGTTGCCAAAAACAGTGTGGGAACAATCAGTAATTCGAACGGTACCCGCAGCGTAACAGCAACCAGCTGTGGTGCGAAAATGGCTGGTGAAACAGCTCCGAACGGATTTGACAGCTTAAACTTATACCCTAACCCGTCAGACGGAATAATCAACCTTTCCATTGAAAATATAGCCGTAAAACAGCTTCATCTGATGCTGATCGATACCAACGGACGTATCGTATTAGAAAACAATCTGACACCGGCAGACAACACCGTATCCGAGCAGATTGACATTCGTAATTTTGCTGCGGGAATCTATATTGTCAAGATTACAGCCGACAATAAAGAATACATTCGTAAGATTATTAAGAAATAAATCCTTTCTTTTTTGTTTAAATCCGGGGCAATGCTCCGGATTTTTTTTAGTGTAAAGCCCTGTAAACAGGGACTTCTATTGTTAAAAAAATCACTTTCTGTATTTTTTAACACATCCTATTACAAAATCTTTTACATTTGCAGCAATGAAAACAACAATGTTACATAGTAACTTTTCTACACGGAAAACCCTGATCCTATCTTCCCGGACAGAGCGGTCGACTTTCTAGTACCCGAGTTTTTCATATTGTTATTCATTTCTCATATTTCCCATTTTGGAACCAGTAATTTTTGTATCAGGACAAAACAGTCTTAACAACACATTTATATTTTTAGCATTACAGTCTGTAATACTGACAACACGACGGTAAAGGCTGCTCTTTTCGACACTAATTTCTTTTAGGCTCGAACCACACCCCCTATTTTTTATTTTCTATTAATCCTTTATTCATCATTGTTAGAAATGAATGTAATCATTGTTATTGCTCAAAAGGAGCATTATCACTATGCGCAGGAAATTTGCGACACCATCGAAACATCTGCCCTGCAGCGAGGTACCGGAATTGCCAAGAGAACTCCGGAATACATCCATAAAAAGATCGATTTACAGGAAGCTGTGATCGCTTTGGAAAATGGAAAATTTGCCGGATTCTGCTATATCGAAAGCTGGCAGCACGGAAAATTCGTAGCCCATTCCGGATTGATCGTACATCCCGGCTACAGGCATCTCGGATTGGCAAAAAAGATCAAAACTTTTGTATTTGAGTATTCCCAAAAAAAGTATCCGGAAGCAAAAATCTTCGGAATAACCACCGGTTTAGCGGTTATGAAAATCAATTCCGACCTCGGGTATCGTCCCGTTCCTTTTTCGGAACTAACCGATGATCCCAGTTTTTGGGCAGGCTGCAAAACCTGTACGAATTTCGATATCCTGCAACACAAAGAAAACAAAATGTGCCTTTGCACCGGAATGCTGTACGACCCGAAAGAAAAGAAAAACCAGGAACAGGAATACACCTTTAACAAAAAAGTGCTGGGCAGATTAAAAAGCATCAAACAGGCACTTTTCTTAAAAAAATAATACCATGAACAAAACTCATAACAATCATTCCAAAATAGTAGTATTGGCCTATAGCGGTGGTTTGGACACCTCTTTCTGCCTGACGTATTTAATCCAAAACGGTTTCGAAGTACATACAGTCCTGATAAATACCGGAGGCTTTACCACAGCCGAACTGGAAACCATTACGGCCAGAGCCTATGCATTGGGCAGCACACAGCATACCAACCTGGACATTGTTGAAAAATACTATAACAAAGCCATTAAATACCTGATTTTCGGCAACGTACTCAAAAACAACACCTATCCCCTTTCGGTCAGTGCCGAACGTGTTTTCCAGGCATTGGAAGTCATAAAATATGCCAAAGCAAACGGAGCGGCGGCAATTGCGCACGGCAGTACCGGTGCCGGAAACGACCAGATTCGTTTTGACCTTATTTTTCAAACCATCGCCCCCGAGATTGAAATTATCACCCCCATCAGAGACCTGCAATTGTCCCGCCAGCAGGAAGTGGAATTTTTACAGCAAAACGGCATCAACTATTCCTGGGAAAAAGCACAATACTCTATCAACAAAGGGATCTGGGGAACCAGTGTGGGCGGAAAAGAAACCCTAACCTCTCACCTGCCGTTACCGGAAGAAGCTTATCCGTCGCCATTACAAAAAACCGTACCTGAAAAAGTGATCCTTGAATTTGAAAAAGGAGAATTGGTCGGCATCAATCATCAAAAAGACATTCCGGCGAACAATATCCTCAAACTGGAAGCTCTGGCAAACGCATTTGCTATTGGCAGAGACATACACGTGGGCGATACCATCATCGGTATTAAAGGCAGAGTCGGATTCGAAGCTGCGGCACCCTTACTCATTATCAAAGCCCATCACCTGCTGGAAAAACACGTACTCACAAAATGGCAGCAGTACTGGAAAGAACAATTGGGCAACTGGTACGGCATGTTGTTTCATGAAGGGCAATTCCTGGATCCGGTTATGCGCAATATCGAAACCTTCCTGACAGACTCTCAAAAAACAGTCAGCGGAAAAGTGACCGTAACGCTAAAGCCCTACCATTTCTCTTTGGACGGAGTAGAATCGGCTCACGACCTGATGAATTCCCAGTTCGGGCAATATGGCGAAATGAACAACGCCTGGACGGCCGAAGAAGCCAAAGGATTCATTAAAATCCTGGGCAATGCACAAACTATTTATTCACATGTAAATTATCTGGATTATGATTAATGTTGGTATTATCGGAGGTTCCGGCTACACTGCCGGAGAACTGTTGCGTTTACTGGATAACCATCCTAAGGCTGTAGTCGACTTTGTTTACAGCACCACCAATGCCGGTAAACCGGTAACGGATGTGCATCAGGACCTCCTTGGTGAAACGGACTTACTATTTACCGATACGGTAAACCCGGAAATCAATGTCTTGTTCCTTTGCCTGGGACACGGCAAATCGAAAGCCTTTTTAGCGGCACATCCTTTTGCCGGTCACACCCGTATTATCGACCTGGGAAATGACTTCCGTTTGCAGAAAGATGCGGAAGCCTTCGTTTACGGACTGCCAGAATGGAACAAAAAAGCCATACAGAAAGCACAGTTTATTGCCAATCCGGGCTGTTTCGCTACGGCTATTCAGCTCGCTTTACTACCGTTGGCACAGCACCAGGAACTGCAAAACAGTATTCATATTAATGCCACCACCGGAAGTACCGGTGCCGGCGTACAGCCTTCGGAAACAACGCATCACAGCTGGCGAAACAACAATATGTCCCATTACAAAGCCTTTGAACACCAGCATCTGGATGAAATACAGCAAAGTCTGGCCATCACACAGACCGGTTTCTGTCAGGAACTGTTGTTTATACCCAATCGCGGCGATTTTACCAGAGGCATTTTTGCAACGCTGTATACCAAAACCGACAAATCACTGGACACCCATGTAAAACAGTTTCAGGCTTTTTACGAAAAGGAACCGTTTGTTGTGGTCACCACCGGAAATATCCATTTGAAACAAGTGGTTCAGACCAATAAATGCCTGATCAGCCTTACCAAAAAAGGAGATTACCTGTTGGTAACTTCCATTATTGATAACCTCATCAAAGGCGCATCCGGCCAGGCAATTCAAAACATGAACCTGATGTTCGGCTTAGATGAGAAAACAGGCTTGCAATTAAAATCCGGTAATTTCTAATCCCATTTGCCCTTTGCCATTTACATTTTGCCCTTTGCTTTTTGCTAATTGCCCTTTACTTTTCACTATTTAAAAACTAAAAAAATGAATCTATTCAACGTTTACCCCATATACAACATAACCCCAACCAGAGCCATGGGCGCTAAAGTATGGGATGCCAACAACCAGGAATACCTTGACTTCTACGGAGGCCACGGCGTTATTTCCATTGGTCATTCCCATACAGCCTATGTTAATGCGATTACCGGACAGGTACAGAAAATAGGATTTTACTCCAATTCGATAGTAAACCCTATCCAAGAACAACTGGCTCAAAAAACAGCGCAGCTTTCCGGTTATCCCGACTATTCCTTATTCCTGTGCAACTCCGGCGCGGAAGCCAACGAAAATGCTTTAAAACTCGCTTCTTTCCACAATGGAAAATCCAGAATCATTGCATTTCAAAAAGCGTTTCACGGACGTACTTCTGCCGCGGTTGCCGTTACCGACAATCCCGCTATCATAGCGCCGGTTAACAATAAGCACGAAGTCGTATTCCTACCGTTAAACGACATCGGCCCGGTGACCGATGAAATTGCCAAAGGCGACGTCTGTGCCGTAATTATCGAAGGCATTCAGGGTGTTGGCGGACTGGACGAAGGTACAACCGCTTTCTTTCAGGCCTTGCAACAGCTCTGTAAAGCCCATAACGTGATCCTGATCCTGGATGAAATCCAAAGCGGTTACGGCCGTTCCGGTAAATTCTTTGCCCATCAGCACCACGGAATTCAGCCGGACATCATTTCGATGGCAAAAGGAATGGGCAACGGTTTTCCTGTTGGTGGTATTTTAATCAGTCCCGGATTCAAAGCCTCCTATGGTTTGCTGGGAACCACATTTGGCGGCAACCACCTGGCTTGTGCTGCGGCTCTTTCGGTATTGGAAACCATTGAAAAAGAAGCTTTGATTGACAATGTCCGTCTTCAGCATGATTATTTCTGCGATCAGATGCAACAATTTCCCGAAATCAAAAAAGTGAAAGGCAGAGGACTAATGCTCGGACTGGTATTTGATTTTGACGTTAGCGAACTGCGTCAAAAGCTCATTTATGAAGAATACATCTTTACCGGCAATGCCGCACAAAAAAACCTGCTGCGCATACTGCCGCCATTATCCATCACCAAAGACGACACTGATTATTTTGTAAAAGGGCTCAAAAATGCGCTCGCAACCTTAACCTAAAACAACATGAAACATTTCACATCCGTAAACCATATTGATGATCTGGACGAGTTGCTTCTATTAGCCAAACAGATCAAATCCAATCCTTATGCCAACAAAACAGCAGGCAAAAACAAAACCCTGGGACTGTTATTTTTCAATCCCAGCTTAAGAACCCGACTGAGCACTCAAAAAGCAGCTGCTAATCTGGGCATGAACTGCATTACCATGAACCTCAACAACGAAGGCTGGAGCCTGGAATTTGAAGACGGTGCGGTTATGGACGGTGACAAAGCCGAACATATAAAAGAAGCGGCACAGGTAATCTCCCAGTATTGCGACATTATCGCCATTCGCAGTTTTCCTTCGTTAACCGATAAGGAAAAAGATGAAGAAGAACACGTCATCAACGCCTTTGTCCAGTATGCCTCGGTGCCGGTAATCAGCCTCGAAGGCGCCACGGAACATCCGCTACAGGCGGTTGCCGATATACTGACCATACAGGAATACAAGACGACCCAAAAGCCGAAAGTGGTCTTAACATGGGCACCGCACCCGAAAGCTTTGCCACATGCGGTTCCCAATTCCTTTATAAAAATGATGCAGCTCGCTAATGTTGATTTTGTCATTACACATCCGGAAGGTTATGAGCTCAATCCGGAAGTAACGAAAAACAGTACCGTTACCCACAACCAGGAGGAAGCATTTAAAGATGCTGATTTTATTTATGCCAAAAACTGGAGCAATTATAACGATTACGGGCAGATACTGTCGCAGGATGCTGCCTGGATGGTAACCCCGGAAAAAATGGCACTGACCAAACAGGCAAAATTCATGCATTGCCTTCCAGTAAGACGAAACCAGGTTGTTAGTGATGCCGTTTTAGACGGTGCCGATTCCATCGTCATTTCGCAGGCAAACAACAGAACCTATGCGGCACAGGCCGTTCTAACCAAAATATTAGCACATGAAAGCCAGTAAACCCAATATAACCATCGTTAAAATCGGCGGCAATGTTATTGATGATCCGGTTGCTTTATCGAAAGTATTGACCGCTTTTTCCAAAACAGACGGGCCTAAAATACTCGTTCACGGCGGCGGAAAAGAAGCCAGTAAAATTGCTCAGTCCTTAGGTCTGGAACCGCAAATGATTGACGGCAGGAGAATTACCGACCAGCACATGCTGGATGTCGTTGTAATGACCTATGCCGGACTGATTAATAAAAGAATTGTTGCACAGCTGAACGCGAGGCAGTCAATAGCCATTGGTTTTTCCGGAGCCGACGGGAACACAATCGTATCCGAAAAAAGAAAAAATCCGGACATCGATTTTGGTTTCGTGGGGGACATCATTGCCGTTAATAAAGAACCACTCACAAAAATACTGGAACAAAATATAGTACCGGTTTTCTGTGCCATTACCCATGACGGAAACGGACAGCTTTTAAACACCAATGCCGATACCATTGCATCGGAACTGAGCAGCACCTTATCGGAAATCTATACGGTAAAGCTCATTTATTGCTTTGAAAAACAAGGTGTTTTAATCAACTCGAATGATGACGATTCCGTTATACCGGCCATCACCCGATCCAAATACAGGGATCTGCTGGAAATCGGTGCGATACATTCCGGTATGATCCCGAAACTCGACAACTGCTTCCTGGCATTGTCCAAAGGAGTTGACCGGGTCATTATTGGGAATCCGGCTGTTCTTGAAAATCCAAATACACAATGTACCACAATTAGCCTTTAACTTATGAAAACAATACCAACGCTAACAAACGAAGCCATCCAGTTATTAAAAAAGCTCATTGCCACTCCTTCTTTTTCTGGAGAAGAACAGCAAACGGCACTATTACTCCAGAACTGGTTTCAGGAAAATAATATTCCTTTTAAACAGGAAAACAATAATATATGGGCCTGCAACCAGCATTTTGACGCTTCCAAACCGACATTACTGCTCAACTCCCATCACGATACCGTAAAACCCAATCAGGGCTATACCCTTGATCCGTTTACCCCTATTGAGGAAGACGGCAAAATTTTCGGCCTCGGCAGTAATGATGCCGGTGGCTGCCTGGTTTCGCTATTGGCTGCGTTTGCCTATTACTATACACACGAAAACCTGTCGCACAATATTGTGATCGTGGCTTCCGCCGAAGAAGAAAGCAGCGGACCGAACGGCTTGAACAGCGTCCTGCAACATTTGCCTCCGCTGGATTGTGCAATTGTGGGCGAACCCACCGAAATGCAATTGGCCATAGCCGAAAAAGGGCTTTTGGTACTGGATGTTACGGTAAACGGAACAGCCAGCCATGCCGCACATCACAACGATGATAACCCTATTTACAAAACGCTTGCCGTTATCGACTGGTTTAAAAATTACCGTTTTGAAAAGGTTTCCAACATATTGGGACCGGTTAAAATGACGGTAACCCAGATCAATGCCGGAAAGCAGCATAATGTTGTTCCTGCCGAATGCCGGCTGGTCGTGGATATCCGTGTAAACGACCGCTATAGCAACCAGGAAATACTGGACACGGTGGTTCAGCAGGTACCGGCCGTTATAAAACCGCGCTCGATGAATTTAAATGCCTCTTCGATTGCGCCACAGCATCCGTTAGTGCAATCCGGAATCGCTTCTGGACGCAGCACTTATGGTTCTCCAACGCTCTCCGACCAGTCGGTACTGAGTTGTCAGTCCTTAAAATTAGGACCGGGAAATTCCCTGCGTTCCCATACGGCTAACGAGTTTATCTATCGCCGGGAAATTGAAGAAGGAATTCAATTATACATCAACATACTCGAAGGCTATTTACTAACCACATAAAAACACGAAACATGAAATTATGGGAAAAAGGCATCCCTACGGATCAGAAAATTGAACAGTTTACCGTAGGCAATGAAAGGGAACTGGATATTATTTTAGCCCGATATGATGTTTTGGGATCCATCGGTCATGCCAAAATGCTTTCAAAAACAGGATTACTGACCGAAACGGAAGCAGCGGACATTATCCAGGCACTGGAAGCAATACTGCTGACCATCGAAAAAGAACAGTTTACCATTGAAGCCGATTTTGAAGATGTACATTCCAAAATAGAGTCCATGCTGATTGCACAACTGGGCGACACCGGAAAAAAGATCCATACGGCGCGTTCCCGAAACGACCAGGTTTTAGTAGCCCTGCATTTATACCTTAAAGACGAGATTATCGCTATAAAAGCATTGGTCAAAGCACTTTTTGATTTGCTGATGGCATTAGCCGATAAAAATCAGCAGGTTTTATTACCCGGTTATACGCATCTGCAAATTGCCATGCCCTCCTCTTTTGGTTTGTGGTTTTCTGCCTATGCCGAAAGTCTGATTGACGATATTACGATGCTGAATGCCGCCTTACAGGTTGTCGACCAGAATCCGTTAGGTTCTGCGGCCGGTTATGGAAGCTCCTTTCCTATCGACCGAACGCATACAACCGAAACCCTGCAATTTGCAACATTAAAATACAATGTCGTTGCCGCGCAGATGAGCCGTGGAAAATCGGAAAAAACGCTGGCTTTTGCGATGAGCAGCGTTGCCGGAACCTTGTCGAAACTGGCAATGGACGTCTGCCTGTATGTGAGTCAGAATTTTGATTTTATGACGCTGCCACAACAGCTCACCACCGGTTCCAGTATTATGCCGCATAAAAAAAATCCGGATATTTTTGAGTTGATCAGGGGAAAAGCGAATAAAATCCAGAGTCTGCCGTATGAACTGACCCTAATAACGAACAATCTGCCCAGTGGTTACCACAGGGAATTCCAGCTGCTGAAAGAGGGTTTGTTTCCGGCTATTCAAAATTTAAAATCCTGTCTGGAAATGACCCGTTATGCCTTGCAGGATATTGAAGTAAAAGAGACAATCCTAAACGATCCGAAATACAACTACCTCTTTACGGTAGATGCCTTAAACGAACTGGTCGTTCAGGGAATCCCGTTTCGGGATGCCTATAAAATAATAGCCGGGCAATTGGAAAACGGAACTTTCAAAGCTCCAGAAAAAACAAAACATACCCATGAAGGCAGTATCAACAATCTTTGTCTGAAAGAGATTCAGACAAAAATGGAGAGCGCTTATTAATTTAGAAAATACGTTATGGCAGCATAACGTATTTTTTTTAAATGAAATCCTTTTATCCGGAAACCAAAAAATCCATACTAAATGTATATATTTGAGTATAAGTTATCTTAAAGTAATAGTATGGCACAATTTGAAGATGAGGCTACCCAAACTCTTTTTAAGAAAAATTTAATTACAGCAAAACAATCCGACCAAATAAAGGAATATCGCCGGTTGGCTATTTTTTCACTTTATTCCGAATTAAAACTAATGCTGTACCTGTCGGTTTTATTATTCACTTCAGGAATCGGAATTTTAATTTATCAGAATATTGACAGTATCGAACACGTTGTTATCTTGTCGCTGCTGCTGCTCATCACAATATGCTGTTTCTACTTTTGCTTTAAAAATTCGAAAGGATTTCAAAAAGAAGAGTCCGGTTTTGAGAACCCTTTATGGCAGTATTTAGTGCTTGCGGCAACCCTTTTAAGCTGCATTTTTGTAGGATACATACAATTTCAATACACCCTTTTCGGAACCCATTACGGTTTAGCAACATTAATCCCTACAATTATCAGTTTCTTTTGCGCCTATTATTTTGACCATAAAGGCGTGTTAACCATTGCGGTAACCGGTTTAGCGGCCTATATTGGTCTTTCGGTTAGTCCTCAGGCATTGCTAAGCAATAATCTTTATTCAACAGCAACATTAAGCTATTCGGCAATTTTACTCGGCGCTTTATTAATTGCCTGGACTGTTTACAGCGCAAAGATTCACTTAAAAGCACATTTCAATTTTATCTTCCTCACGTATGCTTTGCATTTAATCAGTATTGCAACGATCAATAATTTATTTGATAACTGGCTGATGGCAGCGATACTTTTAAGCGTTTCCTCCTATTATTTTTACAAAACAAGCTATCAGATTCCTTCGGTTTCGTTATTTGCTTTTACAATTATATACGCCTATATAGGCCTAAACCTCCTGCTGTTTAAGTTTCTGATTTTTGTCAGAGCCGATAACTTTTATGAAATAATACTACTGGCCTCCCCTTTTTATATAATTGTTTCTATTATTTTATTTATCGGGTTAATTAAAAATTTCAATAAACATAAAGCAAATGATCGCATACGATAAGAATTTATTGAAAAACACTTTTTTGGTTACCGAAGCGAAGGCTTTAGAGAAAGCCCGTTTCATTACTAAAGAACAGTTCCAAAATGCGGTAAAAGCATTACCCGCACTGAAAAGCCAGCACAACATCTTAATCCGTTCAGGATTTTTCATATTGGGTGTTTTCCTGTATTCGTCTGTTAGTGGTGTATTAGCGCTATTCGGATTGGTCAATGTAGATCTCGCTATTGGATTGGTATATCTTTTTGCGGCAATTGGCCTGGTAGGATCTGAATTATTGGCACGACAAAAATATTATGGTTTCGGACTGGACGATGCTTTTATATTGGGAACGCAGTTTGCTCTGGGCATAGCCGTTACTTTTTCTACAGAAGGCAACATCCTGGTTATTACAGGCACGGTCACGATAGCCGCTTTAATGATGTATCTGCGTTATGTACATTTACCCTCCATGGTTGTTTTTTTCCTGGCTTTAACCGCTACACTGGCTTATGCTGTCTTTGATCTTTTGGCATATGGAAAAGCGATACTGCCTTTTGCGATGATGCTTTTTGCAGTTGGAATGTATGTTGCCGGTGTACAGCTTCTAAAAAAACTGACGGAACCTTTTTATCACAACGGAATCCTGCTGATCAGAAATTTCAGTCTGGTCTTATTTTATTTATCAGGGAATTATTTTGTTGTAAGGGAACTTTCAGCAGCAATGGCCGACACCTACTACGATTATAGTCCGGAAATCCCATTATCATGGTTCTTCTGGTGCTTTACCTTTATCATTCCTGTTCTTTATATCGTTTTTGCATTACAAAACAAAAACAGGATGCTGCTTTGGATCGGTTTCCTGGCATTTTGTTTTTCGATTTTCAGCTTCCGGAATTACCATCATGTTTTGCCAACGGAGTTTGCACTGACTCTTGGAGGCTTATTCCTTTTTGCATTTACGTATTTTTCTATCAAAAAGATAAAAAACAATGCTACAGGCTTTACTTTCAAACCGGACCGCTTTGATAATTCCAATGCCTTGTTAAATGTGGAAACACTGATTATCGCTTCTACTTTTGATTTAAAACCAGCAATAAAAGCGGAAGAATCGCCAATGGAATTCGGAGATGGCGGTTTTAGCGGTGGCGGATCGGGCGGAAGTTTTTAAAAAGGATAAGAAATCCGCAAATCAAAAATCCGGGATTTCTTATTTAGCTCCTTATGCTATTTTTTGTTTCAATACCTCAGCATCAATATCGCTGTGGGAAGCATCATATATTGCTTTTCCATTTTTAATCAGTACCAATTGCGGCGACTGGTGTTCCACTCCGAAACGTTGTGCTACCTCATTCGAAAGCGAACGATGTGCTAACAGATCCAGGAAATAAAGCTCCATCGCTGTTGCCGGCACGTCATATTCGTTTTCAAACTGTTTTAATGCCATTCTGCTGATACTGCAACGGGTGCTGTGTTTAAAAATAGCTACTGGCTTTTCAAAAGAAATCTTTTCAATTTCATCCAGAGGCGTTTCCTCTAAATACAGCCAATGTACTTTTGGAAGGGCTTCTTCCTTCTTGTTCTCCCCAAATAGTTTGTCTAAAAAACTCATGTTTTGTCCGATTTTACGCCATTTTGACATTCAAATTCTCCAAACAGGAGTATAAAAACGCCAAATTGTCTTGTTTTGTTGTATTGGAATACAAATTGAAATATACCAACCAAAGTTAGAAAATAACGATCACAAACGACAAACAACATTTAAAAATATGAACTTTAATAATTTAACCATCAAATCGCAGGAAGCCCTGCAACAAGCGCAGCAAATTGCGCAGGGTTCAGGCCATCAGCAAATCGAGAACGAACATATCTTCAAAGGTATTCTTGAAGTTGATGAAAATGTAGCGCCATTCATTTTGAAAAAACTGAATGTGAATGTAAACCTGTTCAAACAAATTCTGGACAGTACGTTACAAAGCTTTCCTAAAGTTAGCGGAAGCGAATTAATGTTTTCCCGTGAAGCCGGAACAACATTGAATGAAGCAACCAGCATTGCTAAAAAAATGAACGATGAATATGTTTCCATCGAACATTTACTGTTGGCAATTTTTAAATCAAAAAGTAAAATAGCGCAAATCCTGAAAGACCAGGGAGTAACCGAAAAAGGTCTGGAAAGTGCTATCAATGAAATCCGTAAAGGCGAACGGGTAACTTCAGCCTCGGCCGAAGAAACCTATAATGCCTTAAACAAATATGCCAAAAATTTAAACCAGCTGGCAAACGACGGGAAACTGGATCCGGTAATCGGGCGTGATGAAGAGATCCGCCGGGTATTACAGATTCTTTCCAGACGTACCAAAAACAATCCGATGCTGGTGGGAGAACCCGGAGTAGGTAAAACGGCTATAGCCGAAGGATTAGCACACCGTATCGTACAGGGCGACGTTCCGGAAAACTTAAAAAACAAAGTAGTCTATTCGTTAGACATGGGTGCTTTAATTGCCGGGGCAAAATATAAAGGTGAATTTGAAGAACGTTTAAAATCCGTTGTAAAAGAAGTAACCTCAGCAGAAGGGGATATTGTACTGTTCATTGACGAAATCCACACACTGGTTGGTGCCGGAGGCGGTGAAGGCGCAATGGACGCTGCCAATATCTTAAAACCGGCGTTGGCACGTGGTGAATTAAGAGCTATTGGTGCGACAACTCTGGACGAATACCAGAAATATTTTGAAAAAGACAAAGCGTTAGAGCGTCGTTTCCAGAAAGTAATGGTAGACGAACCGGATACGGAAAGTGCGATCTCTATTTTGCGTGGTATCAAGGAAAAATATGAAACCCACCACAAAGTGCGTATCAAAGATGATGCAATCATTGCGGCGGTAGAACTGTCACAGCGTTATATCACCAACCGTTTCCTTCCGGATAAAGCGATTGACTTAATGGACGAAGCAGCATCCAAACTGCGTATGGAAATCAACTCCAAACCGGAAGAACTGGATGTACTGGACAGAAAGATCATGCAGCTGGAAATCGAAATTGAAGCGATCAAACGTGAAAATGACGAAAACAAATTAAAAATATTAGGATTGGATTTAGCCAATCTGAAAGAAGAACGCAACGAGATTTTCGCCAAATGGAAATCGGAAAAAGATGTTGTGGATAATATCCAGGCAACAAAACAGGAAATTGAAGACCTTAAAATGCAGGCAGAACGTGCAGAACGTGAGGGTGATTACGGTAAAGTAGCCGAGATCCGTTACGGAAAAAGCAAAGAAGCACAGGAACGTCTGGATGTTTTACAAAAACAATTACAGGAAAATCAATCCGGTCATTCGCTGATTAAAGAAGAGGTTACCCACGATGATATTGCCGAAGTGGTTGCCAAATGGACCGGAGTTCCGGTAACCAAAATGCTGCAAAGCGAGCGTGAGAAATTGCTGAAACTGGAAAACGAACTGCACAACAGAGTTGTCGGACAGGAAGAAGCAATCATTGCGATCAGTGATGCCGTTCGCCGAAGCCGTGCCGGATTACAGGATCCGAGAAAACCGATTGGTTCTTTCCTATTCCTGGGAACAACCGGTGTGGGTAAAACCGAATTGGCAAAAGCGCTGGCAGAATACCTGTTTGACGATGAAAATGCCATGACGCGTATCGATATGAGTGAATACCAGGAACGCCACAGTGTGAGTCGTTTGGTTGGTGCGCCTCCGGGATATGTGGGCTATGATGAAGGCGGTCAATTAACGGAAGCTGTTCGTAGAAAACCGTATTCGGTGGTTCTGCTGGATGAAATTGAAAAAGCCCATCCGGATACTTTCAACATCCTGTTACAGGTATTGGATGAAGGACGCCTAACAGACAACAAAGGACGTTTGGCCGATTTTAAAAACACGATCATCATCATGACTTCCAATATGGGAAGCCATATCATACAGGAAAAATTCGAAAACCTGAAAGGCAGTGTGGAAGCCGCTACGGAAGCTGCAAAAGTGGAAGTTTTAGGCTTGCTGAAACAAACCGTTCGTCCGGAGTTCATTAACCGTATCGACGAGATTGTAATGTTCACGCCTTTAAGCAATGCCGATATCCGTGAAATTGTTGGTCTGCAATTAAAAAGTGTCATCAAAATGCTGGCACAGCAGCACATCACGATGGATGCAACACCGGAAGCCATTGATTATCTGGCGGTAAAAGGTTATGATCCTCACTTTGGGGCACGTCCGGTAAAACGTGTGATCCAGAAAGAGGTCTTAAACGAATTATCCAAAGAAATCCTTGCCGGAAAAGTCGCTACCGACAGTATTATTTTACTGGACAGTTTCGATGGAAAATTAGTATTCCGCAATCAGACCGAATTAAAAGCGGATACGGAATAACCGTTACAAAAAATCTGAAATCAGTTCAGATTAACAATATAAAGTAGTTTTCATAATTACCCGTACAGGGTTGGTTTTTTGGTTGGAAACACCGGTTCAGGATCTGAATCGGTGTTTTTTTTATGGGGCAATCCAAAGTTTTTATAAATTGGTGCTTATTTTCATGTCATTATGCAATTAACGGAACGAGCCCGAAACTACCTCAGCACCCTCAAAAGAGATCCTGCCTGGATTACGGCAGCTGCGGCTGCAGAAAAGTATTTATCCAAATACCGGCTGACGGATTCCGGCCGGCTGCTGCATATCCAGCAGCAGTATTCCGGTTATACTTTTACGGAATATGAAAATCCGGATTATACCGTCCGGCTCCGTTTTTTGTCGGATGTCATTATCGCTAAAAACAAAAAAATATACTATACCACAGTTAATGGCAAAGCCGCTTTCGCTATGGATAACGGAAAAGAAACTCCCGATTACCTGTTAACCGAAGATGGGGCTATCGCCTATTACGATGACGAAGCCTATACCCATTTCTGCCTGTATGAATCCGTTGAAGTCATGATTGAGATCTTAGCTCTGGAAAAAGCATACAGGCATTATGTAACAGCACCCGTAAAAGATTTACAAATAACGGATCTTGAAGCCTTTAAAAACAACATGCACCGGCAGTATTCCTTTCTAAAAGAGTGTTCCGATAGCATTCAGCTTTACTGGCAGACCGATTTCGATATTATCTGCGTTGCCTATAACGCCTATGATGACGCCTATTCCCTGCACATCCGCAGTATTGGCAATTATTATTCGGACCTTATTCTAAAACAGTTTATGGAAGATAATCTTTATATTTGAACAATATAATTTTGATTGATCCGATGATAAAACATCTTCTTATATTAAGCGTATTCGTAAACTCTTTGCTGGTTTATTCTCAAAACAAATCAACCAGTACTCAATTGGTCAACCGGTTTTCCAGTGCCAAATATATCGGTTTTCACGGCGAAAAAGTGCAGGAGTTTAACTACTCCGGCGGTACTATTCTTGCCGGAAAAACGAACTATGACATTGAGATGATCATCCATGGCCACAAACGAAAGTTCTGGTTTCCGTTTACCAAACAGGAAGCCGACAGCCTGAAAGCTAAAGATTCCATCCCGAAAACGGAAGTCATACCGGGGCTGAACGCAACAGTCAGCGACCGCTATTATTCTGAAAAAGTTACCTATACCCTGAAAGATAAAAAGTACACCGTGTACAAACACGTTGATTACAACTGCTACGACTCTTTATGCGGAAGCCGCCACGATCATATAACATTCCGCACCGGAATCACCTATTTCAGCCCGGATTACGGATTGCTCTTTATCAGTCTGAACAACAACATGACGTTGGAAATACTGGTCAGCCTGAACGGCAAAGAAGCGCCAAAAGACCTGATCCTTGCCATTTTAAAAGAGAACAATATCAGTCCGGATATCCTTAAAAAGTATAAAAAAGCATAACTTTTATTTCCTAACTTCGTCATTACAACTTAAACAGCATACCCGATGAATACCATCAGTTATTTCGAAATTCAGGCTTCCGATACGGCAAAAGCCATTCAGTTTTATACCAATGTTTTCCAATGGAACATTATACGCGAAGAATCCGTTCCGTATGAATACTTCCGGATCGAAACCAACGGTACCATTCACGGCGGTCTTTTAAAACGTCCGGTAGCCGTGCCGCCAACAGGATGCGGTACCAATGCCTATACCTGTTCCCTGATAGTTGAAAACTTTGATAAAACAGCGGCTTTGATCCTGGAAAACGGCGGACAGGTGGCCATGCCTAAATTTGCAATACCAGGCAGATGCTGGCAGGGTTATTTTATCGATACCGACAACAATGTATTCGGAATATTTGAAGTGAATGAAAATGCCCGATAGTCCCGATATCTTTCTCCGTATCGAATCCCTGCCCGAAACAAAGCTTATCGGCAAACGGATGCAGATGTCTTTATCCGATAATAAAACGTTCCCGCTATGGAGCAACTTTATGCCCCGGCGAAAGGAAATCCGGAACAACATTAATGCTGATCTTTTTTCGATGCAGGTCTATGACGGTCCTTTCAATTATAACCCGGATACTCTTTTTGAAAAATGGGCAGCCGTAGCAGTAACCGATTTCGATGCGATACCGCACGACATGGAGGCCTTTACCCTGGCCGAAGGCTTGTATGCCGTATTTATTCATAAAGGCGCTGCCAATACCGGCCCGGTAACGTTCCGGTATATTTTTGAAACCTGGTTTCCCACATCCGGATACGTCCTTGACAACCGGCCTCATTTTGAGATTTTAGGAGCGAAATACAAAAACAATGCTCCCGATTCGGAAGAAGAAATCTGGATTCCGGTTAAAGCGGAACAATAGTTATCCGTAAATTTGCTGTTACTATGGAAGAGCTGTTGCAAAAAATGTCGGAATACTATCCCCTGTCGGAAACAACCAAAGCGGCATTACTTTCTTTATTTCAGCATAAGAAAATCAAAAAAAATGATTACCTGCTAAGGATCGGAGAAGTTCCGAAGCATTATTATTTTATCAACCATGGACTGCTCGCCTATTATTTTATTGCCAGTAACGGGGACAGTATTATCAAAAAATTCTTTGCCGAACATTCTTTAGTAGCTTCAACATCGGCAGTTATTCAGGAAACGCCCAGCCAGTTCGCTATTGTTGCGCTCGAAGATTGTGATTATATACAATTTCCGGCGGCAAAATTCAGAGCCTTATTTGATACCCACCACGATCTGGCGATGTTCCAGCTCCGGTATCTGGAAAAAAACTGGGTCGTTGCCAAAGAGAACCTCGAAATCTCGTTAAAATATGACACTGCCAAAGAACGCTACCTGCGCTTCTTAGAGGAATACAAAGCCATTCAAAACCGGATCAAACAACACCATATCGCTTCTTTCCTGGGAATCACCCCCACGCAGCTCAGCCGGATCCGAAAAGAATTAAGTTTATAAACCTCAACATATGTAAAGGCTTTACAATTGAAATCGCAGGAACTTTGCGGTAATACTAATTCAAATTATAAAGTCATGAAACATTTTTTCAGCTTTCTTCTTTTCCTGACAGGAATCACCATCCAGGCCAGTACAACCGAAACCATTAAGGTTTACAGCCCTTCCATGAAAAAGGAAATCAGCGTGATTGTAATATCGCCATCCGTTACCACACAGCTTTCCAACACGATTTACATTCTTCACGGTTACACCGGCAATCCGCAGCGAACTCTTGAAAAAGACATCCCGACACTGGTAAACCGTGCCGATAAGGAACAAACGATCTTTGTTTTGCCCGATGGCAACTACAACAGCTGGTATGTGAATAGTCCGGTAAATCAGGCTTCTCAGTACGAAACATTTATTGGTTCGGAACTGGTAACCTATATCGACAAGCATTATCCAACGCTGAAAAACCGCAGCAACAGAGGGTTACTGGGTTGGAGCATGGGTGGATACGGCACGCTGTTGATCGGCAGTCAGTACAGCCAGACCTTTGGAATTTTAGGAAGCATCTGCGGTGCTCTGGATATTCGAACGTTCGGAAACGATTACCAGGTGGATAAAGTGTTGGGGCCAAAAAGCAAACTTTGGGAGCAATATGTCATCAGCAACCGAATAGCCTATTTTAAGACCAGCAACCAGCAGCTAATTCTGGACTGCGGTACCGAAGACCCCTTAATTACCCAAAACAGGACTTTCCACCAGCTGCTGACGGATCAGGCAATCCCACACGAATATATGGAACGTTTGGGCAAACACGACACCGCCTATTGGTCGGAAGCAGCGGAAATACAGCTTTTGTATTTTAACAGGTTTTTTAATGGAAAGTAGCGGGGAAAGGGGAAAAGATAAAAAGCAAAAGGCAAGGGGGAATTAGTAAAAAAGCAAGGGGCAAGAGGGAAAAGGCAATGGGCAAAGGGTAAGGGGCAATGCAATGGAGCTGTCTGTTGCGGTTATTTCCTTAAAAAGTTAAGTCCTTTCCGGTATTGATCCATGATGTTCTTAAACAGTTCGCCACTGGAAGGTGGTGTTAAAACAATGGCATCGGCTCCCGATTCGATGGCGCTTTCAATACTGTCCATACTTTTTCCGCCGGTTGCCATAACCGGATAACCCGGAACGGCATAAGCGATATGCTCTAAGATTTTACTGGTGTTTTTTCCGCCGGTAATGTGAAAAATATCCACGCCCGCATCCACGCGGTCCTGAAACGAAAAATCGGCTACCGAAACACTGGAAATAATCGGTATGCTGATTTTTTTCCTGATGGCGGCGATATGCTCATTTTTAAAAGGCTGGTTAACAATAATCGCGGCGGCGCCCAATGCTTCCGCCTCTATGGCCATTCCAATTGCTACCTTCCCCTGTGTTAGTCCCCCTCCTACACCACAGATTACCGGTTTGTCGGAGAAGTCAATTAATGCCTTCATAATTTTTGGAGAAGGCGCAAAAGGATAAACTGCCAATACCGCATCGGCATCATTATTTTCAATCAGTGCCATATCCGTAGAAAACAACACCGATTTTATTGTTTTTCCGCCCAGAACGATTCCTTCACAAGCTTTCCCTATGATCTTTGGCGTACTAAGCGGCTTGTTTTCCTCCTTAGTCCGCCTGAAGAAAAGCCTCTGAAAAAAGGTCCTTGCTTTTGTTTCCCCATCCCAAATGGACAGTATATTGAAGTTGGTTTCCATCGTAATGTTGTTTTTTGATTACCGTAAAATTACCGCTTGAATGATCTCAAAAAATAACCTTGAAAGCATCCTGTTCAAATATGTAACATAACGAAGAAAAGATGTAGTAAAGCTGAATTCCTCATTATACCGGTAACAGGAAACTAACTTTAAAAATTCACCTGTCAATATCAGGCAAATCCATCCTGTAAAAACGTCAGGAATTATACTTTTAGTATACACATTAACAAGATGTTATGATAAAAATAATATTATACCGCTGCTGTAAAAAACGGTAACCAGTGTCCTTACCGGCAAACAAAGCACATTGGCAGTTGGATTAAAAAAAACGGAGCTACGGCCGGGTTGTCCTAAAAAACTGTTAATCCATCCGTATCATTCTCCTTATTTCTCAGGATAATGGTAAATTTATACTGCTTTTCAGTAGGCACTACTTTCAACATTCAAAACCGTTATCACATGATCAGAACAATAACTTCGGCTATTCTTTTTTTATGCACGTTATTAACTGCCAGCGCGCAGGGCATCAGCTTTGAGCCTGATCTTAACGGCGCACTCAGTAAAGCCAGAAAAGAAAACAAACTCCTGTTTATAGAATATTACAATTCCAATTGCACCGTATGCAAAACACTCGATCCGGTATTTAAAGAAGCCGCTATGGGTGATTTTTACAACAGCAATTTTGTGAGCTACCGGATGAATACCGAGAGCATGAAAAAGGAAGACAGTTTATACATTGCCAAATCCAAACTGCAGCTGGAAAGTGTTCCTTATTTTCTGTTTTTCGATACGGAAGATAACCTGGTACATTGTTCGGGTGCCAAACCGGATATGGATTACCTGATTAATGGGGTGGGAAAAATAGCCCTGAATCCGGAGGAACGCACCGGAAGTCTTGCCAAAAAATACAATTCCGGCGATAAAAGCGTGCGAACGCTCTACGCCTATTCCAATCTGGCACAGCTCTATAAAGACGACCGCCTGACCAAACGTCTTGCCGAAAATCTTTACGATGCTTTTCCAAAAGACCAGCTGGCGACCCAAAAAAGCTATACCATCATGAAAAATTGTGTCACTTCGATCGATAACGGATTTTTCACCTACTGGGCAAACAATACCGATAAGCTAAAAGGATTTGAAAAAGGTGCCAAAGAAGGCACCGAAATTAAAGTATTGCAGGACATTCTTTTAAAAACGATTAACAGCGACGACAAAAAGAACTGGAATCTCGCTAAAATAAAGTCCGCTAAAGAGCTTATTCTGAAAACAGGACTCAGTACCAATCCGGATGCCTTTTTATGGCAGCAGGAAGCCGCAGTACTGATAAAAGAAGGCCGCGAACCGGAAGCCTTAGCGCTTTTCACAAAAATGACAGAAGGTGAAGAAATTGGCGGGGCGACTTATATCATCAATAATTTTCTGGATATCGTAAAAGACAAGAATAGTTTTGCAGCGATCAAAGCCAAAATAGACAAATTGCGCAGCAGCACTAAAGACAACGACGACAAAGCCGACATACTGTATTCTGAGCTGCTCTACAATCAGAAAACAAACAATACCGGGGAGCTTAAAAAGCTGCTTCCCAAAGCAACGGATTTCTATAAAGAAAATAAACTTGATATGGCACGGTTGAGTGTGTTCCGATCCAATTAACAGTTTGGAAAACAGCCAAAAAATATCCGGCTAAAAAAGAATCACGGATAACAATAATTTATATTTTTGGTAGTAATTAACCGAAAAATATAAATGGACTCTGAAAAAATTAAACATTTACTCTCTTTTCCTGTAATTGTTGCCGCTTTAGGCTACTTTGTAGACATTTATGATTTACTGCTGTTCGGGATTGTCCGGGTGCCCAGTTTAAAAGCCCTCGGACTGGATGTGGACAATGTCGGGACGATGATCCTGAATTTTCAGATGGTAGGCCTGCTGATAGGCGGAATTGTCTGGGGAATGCTGGGTGATAAAAAAGGCAGACTGTCCGTACTTTTTGGTTCCATATTGGTATATTCCCTGGCAAACATTCTCTGCGGTTTCCTGCCGATACTTCCTTTTCAGGATAAAGCGACCACCTATGCCATTTTACGGTTTATAGCCGGATTGGGTTTAGCCGGCGAACTCGGAGCCGGAATCACGCTGGTATCAGAATCGCTTCCAAAGGAGCTTCGGGCTATCGGAACGTCCATTGTTGCCGGATTTGGCTTACTGGGTGCCGTAGTTGCCCAATTAACGGTAGAACTTGCCGGTGACTGGACGTATGCCTATTTTATCGGCGGTTCCTTAGGCCTGTTCCTGTTATTCCTTCGCGTGGGCGTTATGGAATCCGGTATTTATAAAGATATTGAACACGAAGCCGACATACAAAAAGGCAATTTCCTTTCTTTTTTCACCAATAAAGAACGCTTTATACGATATGTAAAGTGTATTGCGATCGGGCTGCCCACCTGGTTTTGTGTAGGCATACTGGCCGTAATGGGTAATCAGTTTGCCCCGTCTTTCGGCATTGGGGAAATAGTACCCGGAAAAGCCATTATGTGGGCCTATGTGGGAATATCGGCCGGCGATTTTGCCAGCGGTATCATTTCGCAATTGCTTCGTTCCCGGAAGAAAGCTATTTTTTATATGATGCTGTTTACCATAATCGGCGTACTGCTGATGCTTTTTGGCGGAACAAAATCGGAGAATATGTATTACTTTTATTGTGCCTGGCTTGGACTGGGAACCGGCTACTGGGCGATGTTTGTCACGGTCGGTGCCGAACAGTTCGGAACGAACATCAGGAGTACCGCGGCCACCACGATACCCAATATGGTTCGCGGCCTGCTTCCTGTAATGTTGCTGGCATTCGACCATCTGAAGGTCGGTAACGGGGTAATTGCCGCCGCCGCTATAGTTGGCCTGGTTGTGTTCACACTGGCCATTTATGCAACCCTTACAATAGCCGAAACACACAATAAAGATCTGGACTATACCGAATAAAAAAAAGCTACTGATCAGTAGCTTTTTTTTATATTATTTCTTATTTATTTCTTCTTTTACATCAGAAGTCATTTTGTCTGCCTTCTTATCGGCTTTTTTCTTCATGTCCTTTGCTTCCGATTTCATGTCTGCCTTCATATCTTTCGCATCCGACTTCATATCCTTAGCTGCTTTATCCATTTTCTTATCAGCTTTTTTCATATCCTGCTTCATTTCCTTTTTCGCTTCATTCACTTTCTTTTCGGCTTTTTTCTCAGTTTCCTGAGCCGATACCGCCATTGAAAATAACAAAGCCAGACCTAAATAAACTACTTTTTTCATAATGTTGTTGTTTTGTGATTTGCAGCATAAAATTAAAAAGTTTATACTTCAAAAAATGTTAATAACAAATTAAATTAACACTATTAAAAAACAAACTATTTTTAATTAACACATATAAAAAAAGCCGCCTTTTCAGGCAGCTTTTGGAATTATCGTTTTAAAATACGGGCTATTTATGCAGGTATTTTTTGTTTTTAAAGTAAGCCGCTGTTCCCAGTATGGCTACAAAAGCAACGGAATAGTACACAAAATTAGGTGTTACCACTTTGTCCCCTTTCGCATAAGAGTGCAATCCGGTCAGGTAGAAATTCACCCCGAAATAGGTCATTAAGATCGAATAGAACGCCAATACACTAATCAGGTTATAAATCCATTTTCCTCTTAAAGCCGGAACAAAACGCATGTGAATCACAAAGGCATATACCATGATACTCACCAAAGCCCAAGTTTCTTTCGGATCCCATCCCCAGTAACGTCCCCAGCTTTCATTTGCCCATTGTCCTCCTAAGAAGTTACCGATAGTAAGCATAACCAGACCAACCGTTAAAGCCATTTCATTGATATAGGTAATCTCCTTAATATTCAGATCCATTTTGGCTTTGTTCTTCTCGTTGGTAAAGATCATCAGTAATAACGCTACCAAACCTAATATCATTCCCAGCGTAAACGGTCCGTAGCTACCTACAATTACCGCTACGTGGATCATTAACCAATACGAATTCAGTACCGGCTGTAAATTGGCAATAGCAGGATCCATCCAGTTCCAGTGTGCCACCATTAATATCATTGCCGCCACAAAAGCTGTAGAAGCTACCGTTAATTCCGATTTTCTTCCGAAAACAAGTCCGAACAGCATGGTCGCCCATCCTACGTATATCATCGACTCGTAAGCATCACTCCACGGCGCGTGCCCCGAGATATACCAACGAAAAATCAAACCTACGGTGTGCAGCACAAACAATATGGCAATGATCGCATGGCTGATTTTAACCAGGATGTTAACCGTTTTATTCGCATTGAAAATTTTGATGATTACAAACAGGAACATCAATACTCCGGCATACATATACCACGAGAACAGTTTCTTGAAAATATCATATTTGTTATACAGGATCTCCGAATCGATTTTCTTTTCGCTCGGACGCACTTTTGAGCCGTATTTTATCTGGTAGTTTTCCAATCCTTTCAACAGGCTGTTGGAAAGCTTATAATCGCCGGTAACGGCAGCTTTATCAATACTGCTCAGATAATACGGAATAACGTTTTTAATCGAATCCAGAGCCGAATTGGTGTGCTCGTTTATTTCCAGGTAAGAAACCCATTTATTATTTGCATCACCCGGAACAGGGAATACTTTTAGAATCTGTCCGCTTAACGCCGAATACAATAAGTTTACTTTTTTATCGGTTTCGATAAAATCTTTCTGGAACTGATTTGGTACAGCCGCTTTATAAGCTTCGTCCAATACTTTTGTCAGTTTATAGTTTCCTCTATCGTCAAAGAAATTTACCAGGGAAGTATATTTTTCACCAACCGGAACCCCGATCAGTTTGTGGATACTGTCATTGTCTTTCTTCAGGTAGATCATCGGAACATTGTACCACACCTGCGGGAATTGCGTCATGGAAAGGAATGTCTGGTCGGAATTCATTCCTTTATAATGATCCTGTTTGCTCACTTTTCGCAATAATTCCGAAGAGAAGGTATTGATAGGCTTCATTCGCCCTCCAAGATCCTGGATGACCAATCGGCCGAATTTTTCTGCCTGTTCTTCACTTACTTTGTATTTAGACAGTAAAGAATCCACCTGCTTGTCTGTAGGTTTCTGGTGCATGTGGTTTTGGGAAAAACCGGCAAACGAAACAAACAAAGCAATCAGCGAAAGCATTTTGGCTTTTTTCGCTTTTACTTTTTCCAATTTGCGTTTTAAATCGCCAAAACGGGTGTTTTTATCAAATAAAATTGCCATAAGACCAATGTATAGTAAGAAGTAACCCAAATAAGTAATATTCGTTCCCCAGCTATCGTGGTTTACAGAAAGTACGGTACCTTTTTCATCCGGGTCAAAAGAAGCCTGGAAGAAACGGTATCCTTTATGATCCAGAATATTATTCATATAAATACGGGCATCGAAGTTTTCGGCGCCGTCTATCACGGTAACTTTACTTTCAAAAGCAGAATAGCTTTTTTCTGTTCCCGGATATTTATCGGCAATAAAATCATTCAATTTAATACTGAAAGGTGTCTGGTACACTTTACTACCATACATCATTGTAAACTCCAGGTTACCCAGTTTAAAAGAGTTCGGAACTCCCATTTTACCTTTGGCACCAAGTAAGGTCACTTCTTTTTCTTTACCGTCCACACGAACCGTTAATACCAAAGCATCGTCTTTTTTATCATCTTTAAAATCGTTGTTCGATTCAAAAGCGACAACTCCTTTCATAGCCGGTTCCGGCAATACAAACTGCGTACCGCCCATATTGTATAGCGAACGGAACATCAGGTCCTGCGTAGCATCTTTAGCCACTTTCCCTTTCATCTGGTCTGCCATTCGCATAAAATCACCTTCAAAAGGTGACTTAATTGTATACTTATCCCCTTCCAAAGCAATATTGATCGCGCCGTCAGTAGGTTTGTTAAACGCAAATAATACATTGTGGATGTTCTGAACTTCTCCTGCTTTCAGGTAGTGTTCATGACGGGTTCCATCGCCCGATTCAACTAATTTCAGGAATAAGGTTCCGTTTTCGGAAGGTTTGATCACCTCTTTAGCACCCATTACGAAATCTTTATATTCGATTTCAAAAGGTGTTTCGTTGAATTTTTTATCAATAGAAAAATCATTATTGGTAACCGGCGACAACAACAAATGCTTTTCAAAGGTTCTTCTTCTCATTTCCCCCTGATAATCACCGTCTACAAAAACCGTTAAATAGGTTTTATCGGAAAAGATCTGGTTCGCAGTTTCTCCTTCACGGATTGGCATCACCCCTTCATAACTGATATAACGGGTGATAAAAGCACCCAGAATAATAAAAATAAAAGACAGGTGAAGCAGTAATGTTGCCCATTTTTCCTTTTTGTGCAGCTGGTAACGTTTAATATTTCCGAAGAAATTAATCACAAAGATTGCCATGATTCCCTCAAACCATTTGGTATTATAAATCAGGATTCTGGCCGTTGTGGTATTATATTCGCTTTCAATAAAAGTTCCTACAGCCATTGCCGCTGCAAAAAAAACAAATAAGAAAGCCATTAAACGCGTGGAAGACAAAAAAGAGAATATTTTTTTACCCATGGTAAGTTGGATTTGTTTTTTTATAAATTGTCGCAAAAGTACTTAAAAACAAAATCTGATTAACGCTTTTTAACTTAATATTTAGTAGCTGTTAAAAATCATAAAGCTTTCTTAAAGCCTTCTTTTAATAAAAAAAGTCTTATAACATTTCCGGATTCATTTACACAGAATTATCACAACCGGCTTACCTTAAAACGGTCTGTTTACATTGCTAACCTATTCTTAAACATTCCGTCACATCCATTTATTTATTCGGTAATATTTACATAACCTGAAGCATTGACTTTTGTAGCCAGTAAAAAACACACAACCAAATGACACAACACTACACTACTAAAAAGAATTTACTACGGTTATTTCTCTTTATGGGAACGACCTTTACCTGGGGACAAACGCAGCTCCATTACTGGAACTTTAATGCGCTGCCTTCCGGTAACCTGAATACTGTTGCTCCTGATGCTTCCCTTTTGCCAACCGGAACCGCGATTAGCTATCCCGGAACCGGAGCAGGATATATGGACAATGTGGCCGGATCCGTTCTGAATGCACAAAACGGTGATGCTGCCGGATTGGGATTACGTCCCAGAAATCCCAGCAATACCCGTTCGCTTTTGGTAACAGCCCCAACAACCGGCTATCAGAACATCATCATCAAGTTTGCAACGACCAGAACAACACAGGGAGCATCTGTTCAGAATTATTCCTATACGCTTAACGGAACCGATTTTATCACCACCGGATTAACCGTTACTTCCTATTCGCCTCAAACAGAACCTACATATGAAGTGGTCACACTTGACTTTTCGGGAATTACAGGTGTTGCCAACAATCCCAACTTTGCCCTTAAAATAGATTTTGGCGGAACAACTGCGGCAGGATCCAGCGGAAACAACCGTTTCGATAACCTGACCATCACCGGAACAATTGCAGGAGGTACAGACACTACGGCTCCGGTAGCCACCTTTTTACCGGCAAACAATGCCACAAACGTTGCCATAACATCCCAACCTACGATCTCTTTCAATGAGGCTATCCGTTTGGCAGATAATTCCCCTATCAACAATACAAATGTTGATGCTCTTGTGGAATTGCGTTTGGGAAATGCCTCCGGAGCTCCGGTACCTTTTGATGCCACGATCAGCAATAATGTGATCACCATTGCCCCTGTACAACCCTTAACAAACAGTCAGAACTACTATGTGGCGGTTGTACCCAACACTATAGAAGACACTAACGATAATGCGATTACCACTACTCCTTCGGCCGTATTTACAACCGTTACCTTTGACACCAAAATCGCAATGGCTTCCAATTTTATCACGGTAAATGAAAACCACGGTACTTTAAACTTTAACCTGAACCTTACCGCGCCATCTAATGCTTCGGTAGATTTAGTTGTTAAAGCCACCCCCTTTAGTACCGCTGATACCGGAGATTTCACACTGGCCACGCAGACCCTGCATTTTACAGCCGGCAGTGCGACTACACAGACCGTTTCGATTCCCATTATCGACGACACTCTGGAAGAGCAGCATGCCGAATATTTTGTGCTGAGTCTTGAAAACCCGGTAGGATTAAGCATTACCGGTAACCCGATGACTACGGTGTATATTAAAGATAACGACAAACAGGCGCCAGTAGCGAATAATGACATCCAGCTGGAATACATCGGAAGTTTTGACCCTTCCGGAGCCAGCAGCAGTTCCTGTGAAATTGTGGTACACGACCCGGCCACGCAGCGTTTGTTTACCATTAGTGCCATTGCCGACAAGCTGGAAATAATCGATTTCTCCAATCCGGCAGCGTTAAGTGTCGTAAACTCCATCAATATGGCGTCTTATGGCGGAATCACCAGCGTAGCCGTTAAAAATGGCGTAGTAGCTGTGGCTTCTCCAAACGCTAACGAACAACTAAACGGTTCCGTAGTATTTTTTGACACGAACGGAAACTTTTTAAAACAGGTTACAGTAGGCGCTTTACCGGATATGGTTACTTTTTCACATGACGGTACCAAAGTACTGACTGCTAACGAAGGACAGCCAAACGATGCCTATACGGTAGACCCGGAAGGTTCTGTTTCCATCATTGACATTTCCGGCGGAATCGCAAACTTGTCCCAATCCGATGTAACGACCTTATTGTTCACGGCCTATAATGCACAGGAAAGTGCCCTGATTGCTTCCGGTGTTCGTAAAACCAAAAGCAGCAGTACTTTGTCGCAGGATTTCGAACCGGAATACATTACCATCAGCGCCGATTCTCAAAGAGCATGGGTTACCTTACAGGAAAACAACGCTATTGCAGAAATCAATTTAAACACCAAATCCATTGCCGATGTTTGGGCATTGGGCACCAAAGACCTTCGTATTCCGGGTAACGGAATGGACATTTCCGATAACAACAGTGAAGTATTGATTGCCAACTGGCCGGTTGAAGCCTATTATATTCCGGATGCCGTAGCCAACTACACCGTTGGCGGAACCACTTACCTGCTGACAGCTAATGAAGGTGATGAAAAAGAATACAGCGGCCTTACCGAAAGAACAACCATTGGTGCCAATACCTATACTTTAGATCCGGCTGTTTTCCCGAATGCTGCCGTTTTAAAGCAAAACCATAATGCCGGAAGACTGCGTGCGACCAACCTGAACGGAAACACCGATGCCGATGCCGATTATGAACAAATCAGAATATTAGGAGCCCGTTCGTTCTCTATTTTTAATGCCGATACCAAAGCCATCGTATTTGACAGTGGTGACGATTTTGAAATGTACACTGCAATGACCCCTTCCATCAGCCCTATTTTTAATGCCGATCACGGGGACAACGTTAAAAAAGGAAGAAGCCGCGCCAAAGGTCCGGAGCCGGAAGGCATCACCATAGCCGAAATTGCCGGTAAAACATTTGCCTTTATCACACTGGAACGCGTGGGTGGTGTTATGGTATATGACGTAACCAATCCTGCCGATGTGAAATTTGTTGACTATAAAAACAGCCGCAGCGTTTCTGCTTATTCCGGCGATTTAGGTCCGGAAGGCGTAACGTTCATTAAAGCAGCAAACAGCCCTACCGGGAAAAATTATGTGGCTGTAGCCAATGAAATAAGCGGTACGATCAGCATGTATGAAGTGAATACCGCCAACCTTTCCAATGACGATTTTACGAATGCACCGAAAACGTTCACGGTATTCCCGAATCCGTCAAACAAAGGTCTGGTGTATTTTAACCGTGTAGCCGATTATCAGTTATACGATCTTTCCGGAAAACTGATTCAGTCGGAGAAAAATGCCTTAACCATCAACACCTCAAAACTAACAGCGGGTATTTACCTTATCCGTACTGCTGAGGGTATTACACAGAAATTAATTGTGAAGTAGTTTATTTATATTTTTAGAAGAAAACCGGATTGGATTCATTTCTGATCCGGTTTTTGGTTTTTAGCCAACGTTAAACAAATACAAATTTACAAGGGTTTTGAGCGTGATTCCTTAAATTTGAGTGTCAAATTCATTTAAAAAGACACACCATGAACTGGGAAAATCAACTTACCAAAACAGCCCGCATACACTACCCTGTTATCCAGGCTCCAATGCTTGGCGTGACCACACCCGAAATGGTCGCCGCTGTTTCCAATGAAGGCGGTTTAGGCTCCCTTCCCGTAGGCGGATTATCTCCGGAAAAGACAAAGGAACTGATCCGGAAAACAAAATCGCTTACCCAGAAACCGTTTGCCGTTAACCTGTTTGCCCATTCCCTGCCGGAAACCGATACGGAAAATGCCCTGCAAATGCAGGAATTCCTGATAGCTTTAGGAAAACAAAACGGCATTTCTTTTCCGGTAACACTCATAACGGCATTTTCATTTTACACATACCAGCAGCAAATCCCGGTACTCATTGACGAGCAGATTCCTATTGTCAGTTTTACTTTTGGCATCCTGGATGACAACAGTATCCGGAAACTGAAAGAAAACCACATTATATTGATCGGAACGGCAACCTGCCTGGAAGAAGCGCTGCTTTTGAACAATAAAGACATCGACATGATCGTTGCCCAGGGCATTGAAGCCGGCGGCCACAGAGGCTCCTTTTTAGAGCACAAACCGCTTCCGCAAATCGGACTGACTGCTTTGCTGTCGGAAATCACGCATCACATTGCCAAACCGGTTCTCGCTTCCGGAGCGATCAATAACGGGAAAACCATCAAAGCCGCTTTTGCCATGGGCGCATCCGGCGTACAGATCGGAACGGCTTTTATCGCAACCGATGAGAGTATCGCGATTCCCGCTTATAAAGAGGCTGTTTTAGCCGCTCAGGACACCGACAGCGAACTGACCCGGACTTTTTCAGGACGATGGGCCCGCGGACTTAAAAACCGTTTTATGGACGCATTGGATAAGGCCGGGATAAGCATACCGCCCTATCCTGTTCAGAACAGTCTGACGACCGCCTTCCGGCAAATTGCGCAGCAGCAAAACAACAAAGACTTTACCAACCTGTGGAGCGGACAATCGGCTCCGAAGATCCATCTGGCTAAATCTGCCGCGGTATTCCGGGAACTGATCCGGCAAACCGAAGCTATCGGTTAAGATAAAACATAAAAAAACCTCAGCTTGCACTGAGGTTCTTTTTTAAATTCCTATTTCTATCTGGAAACGGACATACCAGTTATTTTTAGTTGTTCCGTTCGCAAAATCCAACTGGTCATACGTTAGCTCCGTTTGCAGCTTAAAAGCATGTTCCCACAGGTATTTCGTCACCCCGATAGTATATTCATTCGTATCCGGCGTTAATGCCTTAATATCCTTATTAGCCGTTTGTGTAGAAAAACGCCCGATGATTTCATAATTTGTCGGGAACGTATAACTCAGCTGATAATCCATTCCTTTACCGGTATAAACATAGTTGCTTAGCGTTGGATCAAGCGGATCAATGGCAATCGGATTGTTAGCCGTGCGGGACATATAGGTCGCCATAGCAGCCCAGCCGTTGTATTTTAGCATCGCATCTGCAAAAAAGGATTTCATTGTTTTTTGCTGGTACAAATCGTCACCCAGCTGTCCTTGTGTTCTGCGGGCATTGTTATTTTGGTGAAAAGCTCCGGAAAGCAATAGTTTTGGTGTTTTTTCACGCGCTAAATCCCCTTCAAAGTTAGATCCGTCTTTTGTAAACGATCCTAACGGGAACAATTCGATCTTACCGGTCAAAGCCACTCCGTTATCCGGGCTTTTCGTCCAGTTACGCCCTTCTCCGGTAGTAACGGCTGTTTTAATATTATACGAAAATGCATCTTTTTTCTCGTTCAGGAAATATGCCTGAATACCGAAATCCCTGTCGATATTGAATTTCGCATTGTTAATGGAACGATCCGTTAACTGCAAAGCTCCCGAAGAGTTCACCCGCTGGCGGTTCCCCGGTATCTTCGTTTGCCCGAACGTAAAACTCCAGTTTCTGTTGGGACGGTAAATCACGGCCGCATCACGGATAATGTTGATGTTTTCGCCTTCATGAATTTCTCCTACATCACCCGGTGCAAACGATAATTGCAACACATATAAAAAGTGAGGATTCCCTACATAACCGTCAAAACGCAGACGCAAACGGCGGATCTGTCCGTCATAGGCTGCATCTTCGCCTTCATTCTGGATGTACCCGATGCGGTTTTGCATACGGAAACGGATGTTTAACTGAAATAAACTGTCGGCAGAAGTAATTCCAAGTCCTTTTCCGTAGCTATAGTACGGAAGCGCCGCTAATTTTAAATCGTTATCTTTGGTAGAAATCTTGATGTCCTGTGCCTGTAAACCTACAGCAAAGAGCAGCAAAACAATTATTAGTAATTTTCTCATGTTAGTGTTGTGTTATTTGAGAGCAAAACTAATGTTATTTATTGCGTTGTGATATTAAGATAATGTTACCTTTGCGAAAAATTAATGTTATGCAAAACAACTATATAGGATACCATTTTACTGTGGAACCCAAAGAGTTAGGCTCCGAAATTCTGATTGCAGAATTGGGAGAAACGGCTTTTGAAAGTTTTATCGAAACCGAAAACGGGCTTTCTGCTTACGTTCAAAAAGAGCTTTGGCACGAAAATATCCTGGAAGATATCCAGATTTTACATTCGGAAGAATTCAAAATCGAATACACGATGGAAGAGATCGAACAGGTAAACTGGAATGAAGAATGGGAGAAAAACTTTGAAGCGATCGATGTAGACGGCATCTGCCATATCCGTGCTCCTTTTCACGAAAAAACGGATGCGCAGTACGATATTGTGATCGAACCTAAAATGAGTTTCGGAACCGGTCATCACGAAACTACTTTTATGATGACACAGCATTTGTTAGAAATGGATGTTACCGGCTTAAAAACACTCGATATGGGCTGCGGAACGGCAATTCTTGCCATCCTGGCAGAAATGAAAGGCGCACAGCCAATTGATGCCATCGATATTGACAACTGGTGTTACCTGAATTCCATTGAAAATGCCGAACGTAACAACTGCAAACACATTACCGTTTATGAAGGGGATGCGTCCTTGTTAACCGATCAGAAATATGATCTGATCATTGCCAACATTAACCGCAACATCCTTTTAAACGACATGCAGGCGTATGTGAACTGTTTAAACAAAGGCGGAATATTGCTGTTAAGCGGATTCTATGAAGAGGACATTCCGTTTATCGATGCCAGCTGTACCGAAAAAGGACTGACGTATGTTAAAAAGTTGCAAAAGAATAATTGGGTATCTTTAAAATATGTAAATTAGCTAAAAAAATTAAAGTAAGCTTCTGATTATGAGTGTTAAAGAAAAAGTTTTAGAAGAAGTAGCCGTTGAAGAATTGATATCCTTAAACAATGAAATTATCTTGTTTAATGACGATGTCAATACTTTTGATCATGTAATCGACACGTTGATTCAGGTTTGCGACCACACTTCTGAACAAGCGGAACAATGTGCTATTTTAGTGCATTACACAGGAAAGTGTACCGTTAAAACCGGTGCTTATTCCGATTTAAAGCCACAATGTCTGCAATTACTCGACGCTGGTTTGAGCGCTGAAATACAATAAAAAAGTCCCGGATAATCCGGGACTTTTTTATATGACTATTACTTCTTAATGCGGCAGTATATCTTTTAACAAACCATAGATATACGTTCCCAGAAGCGCTCCTAAAAGGATCACTCCCGCACCCCAGAATCCGGCTCCGATAAGGATAAAGATCGGTCCCGGACAAGATCCTACCATCGCCCATCCTAATCCGAATAGAACCCCACCGATAACATACCGGGTAAATCCTTTTTCTTTATCTTCAATTTTTATCGGCGCACCGCTAAAATCTTTCACTTCTTTTCTTTTGATGATCTGGATACCGATCACTCCGGTTACGATAGCAACCATAATGATCCCAAACATGTGGAAAGACTGAAACTGGAACATTTCATAGATACGGTACCACGACACGGCTTCCGATTTTGTCAATACAATTCCGAAAATAAAGCCTACAAGTATAAATTTTAAATATTTCATGCTGCTGTCTTAAAAAATTAGGGGTAAAAGAAAATGGGACATAATTAAACCGCCAATAAAAAATCCGATAACGGCAATAAGCGAAGGAAGCTGTAAATTACTCAATCCGGAAATGGCATGTCCGGAAGTACATCCGCCAGCATAACGCGTTCCAAACCCGATCAACAATCCGCCGGCCAAAAGGATAATAAAGGTTTTAGGGTTTTTCATTGCTTCAAATCCCATTAGCGAATCCGGAGCCAGTTTCCCGTTTGGTGCTTCTATATTTAAAGCTGCCAGCTGTTCGATTGTTTGCGGATTGATGTTTACCCCGCTGCCGTCACTCAAAAAATGTACGGCAACGAATCCGCCCAGTATTGCGCCAAAAACTACGGCCAGGTTCCATCGCTGCGATTTCCAGTCAAAACGGAAAAATTCAGCAAATCTTCCGGCTCCGGCAATACTGCAAAGGGTTCGTAAATTGGACGACATTCCAAATGCTTTTCCAAAATAAATAAGCGTCAGCATAATCATTCCGATCAAAAAACCTGAAATATACCAAGGCCATGTTCCATAAATAACTTCCATAAATAAACTGATTTGCAGCAAAAGTACTTATTCAATCAGTATTTTGTGTAACAATGATTACATAATTTTTTACAAACAAAATATTCTGCTACCTTTGAATTCGTTAAATTATCTTTTTGATGAAAAAGTTTTCTGTAGAAATAAAATGGAGTATTATCTTTTCTGTAATCGCCGTTTTATGGATTGTTTTTGAAAAAATGGCCGGTTTTCACGATGAAAAAATCAGCAGCTATTTTTTTATCTGTCTTCCGTTCGGACTGGTTTATGCTATCCTGTACACCCTGGCTTTAAAAGAAAAAAAGACCCGTTTCTATAACGGTACGATTACCTACAAACAGGCGTTTATTTCCGGAGCGATCCTAACCCTGCTGATCGGGGCTTTCAGTCCGTTGGTTCAGCTTATTTTCCACGAATCTATTTCTCCTGATTTCTTTAAAAATGCTATTGCCAATGCGGCCAAATCAAAACCTGAAAACAGTGCTTTTGCCACCGGCTATTTTAACCTGCAGAGTTTTATAACACAGGGAATATTCAACATACTGTCCATTGGTGTTTTAACCGCTGCCATTGTTGCCTATTTTACCCAAACCAAAAACACGAAATAAGTATGAAAAAAATATGGTTTGCCATCGTGGGATGCACGCTTCTTACTTCCTGCATCAGTACAAAATCCACTATTAAAAATATTGACGATACGGCACAGCGCCCTGTTGTCCGTGACAATTATTTCCTGCTGACCGAATACAGCGATAATGCCAAATACGGTTATGACGAGGATTATCCTGTGAATATAGGTTTTATACCCGAAGCACAGGAAAAAACCAATGTTGCCTTCTTCTTTAACGGACTGGAAGGTCCTGATGGCCAAAAACTGGTATTTGAGAAAAAAGGCACCTGCTGCCCGTTTCCAACCAAGCACAATCGTGTGGGTGCCGGAATGCTGAACATCTACTCCGTAAGCTGGGAAGGATTGAAAACGCCGTTGCTGCTTTATTTTAACACTTTCGAAAAAGGTAAAATAATGTGCCCCAAAGGACTATCTATTAAAAAATCCCCATCCAGAACACAATAATTTTAAGAATTTTATAAGATTTACAGCCTTCTAATGCGTTCATTAGAAGGTTTTTTTGTTGTATATTTGCTACACTTTTAAGAAAACAACAACTATGAACTTACAAAATATACCGCAAATCAAACATACCAACAGCGGAAACTTCTTTTTACTTGCCGGGCCTTGTGCTATTGAAGGAGAAGAAATGGCAATGCGCATTGCCGAAAAATTAGTAACCATTACCGACAGACTGGAAATTCCTTATGTGTTTAAAGGTTCTTTCAAAAAAGCAAACCGTTCCAGAATTGACAGTTTTACGGGTATTGGTGATGAAAAAGCGTTAAAAATACTGCAAAAGGTATCTCAGGAATTCGGTGTACCAACAGTAACCGATATTCACGAAATCCACGATGCGACTATGGCAGCAGAATATGTAGATATCCTTCAGATTCCTGCCTTTTTAGTACGCCAGACGGATTTGGTTGTCGCTGCAGCCAATACCGGAAAAACGGTAAACTTAAAAAAAGGACAATTCATGAGTCCGGAAAGCATGAAACATGCTGTTCAGAAAGTATTGGACTGCCATAATGAAAACGTAATGGTTACCGACAGAGGTACGATGTTTGGTTACCAGGACATGATTGTGGACTACAGAGGAATACCTACCATGCAGCAATATGCCACTACGGTTCTGGATGTAACCCACTCGCTACAGCAGCCCAATCAAACTGTAGGAGTAACCGGAGGAAGACCGGACATGATCGAAACCGTTGCAAAGGCCGGAATTGCCGTTGGCGTTGATGGTATTTTCATCGAAACCCATTTTGATCCTGCAAATGCAAAAAGCGATGGAGCAAACATGCTGCATCTGGATTACTTTGAAGGATTAATGACCAAGCTGGTTGCGATTCGTAAAACAGTAAACTCATTTTAATTTTTTACTACAATAATGAAACATCCATTTTTAATGGCTGTGCTAACTTTTTGTGTTTTTTCACAGTACGCCTTTGCTCAGGAAGAAGCAATTACACCTGAAAAATACACGGCTCACAATAAAGGAAAATTTTATTTCTATTGGGGAGGTAACCGGGCTAATTTCACTGACTCCGACATTCATTTTAAAGGAGCAGATTATGACTTCACCCTTTATGATGTTGCCGCTCAGGACAAACCGAAAGGATGGCATGTGGACTATATTAATCCGGGAAGGATGACGATACCACAAACCAACTTCCGTATCGGGTATTTTATTACCGACAAATACAATATTTCCATTGGGGTTGACCACATGAAATATGTAATGCAGCAGGATCAGCTGGCGAGAATTTCCGGAACGTATCCTTCCAATTACGACCAGACAGTAGTGAACAACGGTATGGTGGATCTATCTGATGAGAGCTTCCTTACTTTTGAGCACACAGACGGACTGAACTACATCAACACGGAATTTTCAAGAGTTGATGATATTTCAAAATGGTTTGGGATTAACGATACCGATAAATTCCAGATCAACATCACAGAAGGTGTTGGTGGCGGTGTTTTATTCCCAAAAACCAATGCAAAACTGTTCAACAAAGAGCGTCATGACGATTTCCACATTTCCGGATTCGGGGTTTCTGCCAAAGCAGGTATCAACTTAACGTTCTTTAAATATTTCTTTGTACAGGCAGAATTGAAAGGCGGTTATATCAACATGAACGATATCCGGACAACCTACAGTGCTGATGATAAAGCGTCGCAGGATTTCTTCTTTTTACAGCGAGTTATCGCTTTTGGAGGTATTTTCAGAATCTAAAAAAATTACTTTTACATAAAAAACCGCACTTGTTTAAGTGCGGTTTTTTTTATGGATATAACGTCATGGCTTCTTTTACAACATCGAGCAATACAGCGTTATCAATTGCTTCCAGCGTGGTGTACCGCAATGATTTTATGGTATTCCTGCCGCCGTCTGCCACCAAAACATCCTGGTTCTTTTCCAGTTTAAAACCTTTGGAAAAACCAACATCTACAAATTGTTTTTTGTGGCTGGCATTCAAATAACAGAACGGTTTTCCTTTATGATATACATACGGTATTTTCCACCGGTACTGCATTTCAAATTCCGTTACACTGCTTTCCAGAACCGCAACGATGTGCAGCAACATTGACCGGTACGGTTCCGGCTGGTTCAGAATATAATTATCGGCCGGTTTCACTGCTTTCCTGTTTTCGTCAGCGGTTGCTCTTCCAGCTTTTTACGCTTTGCTTTCCGGATATAATGAAGTCCGTAGCGGATCAAGACATAATCCAGCCCGATTAACAAAATCATCCCTACCAGTATACCGGAATAATACCCTAAAGCATACTCCGACCCCTGCTTCCCGATGGTTTTGGTATCCAGTAAAACGCCTGCAATGGCTAATAAAATTAAGATCCCAAATAGTATTCCCGTTAGCAGTAACAACCTACCTCCTGTTTTCATAGCTCCTGTATTTAACTACAAACTTATTATTTGTTTCCCGGATTTCCCATTCCCAATCTTTTTAATCTCAAAATAATTTTAAAAAAGTATTGTACAATACAAAATTTATATTTTACTTTGTATTTCAAAGTACTTTAAAAATGGAGGCAAATAATTATTTACAGGATTTGAAAGACATTAAAGATTTAATGAATAAATCGTCACAGTTTATTTCATTAAGTGGTCTTTCCGGGATATTGGCGGGAGTTTACGCATTAATCGGAGCCTGGATTGCTAATGCGCTGATTGAAAACAATACCCGGCTTTATATCACGCTGGAAAGCGTACTTTTTAAACAGATATTACTGATAGCCGGCTGCGTTTTAGCGGCATCTCTAATAACCGCCTATCTACTGACGGTGAATAAAGCAAAAAAAATGGGCGAAAAAGTATGGAATGCTTCTTCCAAAAGACTGTTGATCAACTTTGCCATTCCGTTAGTTACCGGAGGAATCTTTGCCTTATTATTATTAAAAAACGGCTATTACGGTCTGGTAGCGCCCATCATGCTGCTTTTTTACGGCATGGCCTGTCTTAACGCCAGTAAATACACTTTGAGAGATGTTCGTTACCTGGGTTTAACGGAAATTATTTTAGGACTGTTTGCCGTTGAATTTTCCGGATATGGTTTGTATTTTTGGGTGCTCGGATTTGGCGTGTGCCATATCCTGTATGGTACCGTAATGTATTATAAATACGATAGAAAATAATTGTTTTGAAAAGTATACTCGAAAATATAAATAAAGCTTTTGACCATCGCATCCGGCTGGGCATCATGTCGATACTGATGGTCAATGAAAATGCTGATTTTACGACTCTGAAAGAACTTTTAGGGGTAACCGACGGTAACCTGGCGAGCCATGCTAAAGCGCTCGAAGCAGAACAGTATATTACGATTGAAAAACAGTTTATCGGAAAGAAACCCAACACCCGGTACATCGCTACCAAAGAAGGCCGAAAAGCTTTTCAGGACCATATTGACGCACTTGAAAAATTGATTCAAAAAAACTAAGCTATTTTTTTATCCATTTACTTTGAAATTCAAAGTACTTTTAAAAACTAAAAATGAGAGATTTTCTATTCGAGCGGTTCTACAAAATCACAAAGATCCCCTATCAGCGCTATTTTAAAAAGAATAAACCATGGGATATTACAAAAGAGGAATTACTAACCTATCCGGAAGACTCCTTAGGGTTTCATCTGGGAACATTTTTACAGGAAAATCAGTTTGAAATGGAACCGAAATTTGAAGATCACGACGTCATTCATGTACTAACCGGCACCGGCACTACGGTTAGCGACGAAATTGCCATGCAGTTTTACCTGCTGGGTAACGGTAAAAGAAGTGCTTATTTACTGATGGTCATATTATCCGGAGTACTGTGTTATCCGCACCGGTTAAAAACATACAGACACTATTACAAACGCGGGAAAGAAGCCTTGTCCTTCCATTACCTGGACTATTCCAGATTGCTCTTATTCCCCGTGAGCACCATACGCAACATTTTTAAAATTCATTAATCAAACCTCTATTTTATGGAAAATCAATTCGAACAGCAGCCTTCCCAACCGAAGACTCCCGGCATTCCGGACGTAACTCCTTTTTTTCAGACTACAACAGTCAAAATGCTGGTTGTGGGCTTCCTCACATTAGTGCTTTTAATTCCGCTGCAATTTGTAAAAGACCTGATTGCGGAGCGCTCTCAAAGAGAAAAGGAAGTCATCACGGAAATTAACGACAAATGGGGTACCGATGTTTATTTCTACGGTCCGGTGCTAAAAGTTCCCTATAAAGTTCCGGCTACGAACAGTTATAAATATGCTTATATCTTTCCGGAAAAACTGGAAAACACCACCGATGTGGAAACCAAACCGCTAAACAGGAGCAACTACAATGCTTCCGTTTTTACGGCCGATATGTATTTTAAAGGAACTTATTCAAAACCGGATTTTAGTCTAAAGGGCATTCCGCAAAGCGATATTCTCTGGGACAAAGCCACGATACTGATACAGACCAGTAATTTAAAAAGCATTAAGGACGAAGTGAAAATTGCGATCGGAAATCAGCATTTTATTTTTGAACCGATTTACACCAATTCCAATACCGGAATACAGGCATTGGAAACTGCTTTTATCCATCTTTCTCCGGACGGGGCCTACCCGCTTAATTTTGACTTTAAGGTAAAATACGACGGCAGCCAACAGATTAAATTCGTACCTATCGGAAAAACAACAGACGTGAGCATGAAATCAAACTGGCACAGTCCGGGATTTACCGGGAATTTCCTGCCAAATGACAAGACCAAAACGGTTACCCAAAACGGTTTTCAGGCAAAATGGAAAATCCTGCACATCAACAGGGCTTTTTCACAACAGTACTTTGACCTGTTACCCGATTTAAAAGCCTACGCTTTCGGCGTTAATTTTGTCATCCCAGTAGACGAGTATCAAAAAAATGAAAGAGTGTCCAAATACGGCTTCCTTGTAATCGGGCTGACCTTTCTGATCTTCTTTTTAATCCAGTCCATCAGTAAAATCAGAATCCATATTTTCCAATACAGCATGATCGGTATTGCTCTTATTATGTTCTATACCCTGCTAATAGCCATTACCGAACACAGCAGTTTCCTGAAAGCCTATATTATTTCCGGAGCTGCCGTAGTCGCGATGATAACCATCTATTCCGTTTCCATACTGAAAAACTATAAGTTTCCGGCGTTTATCGGGTTATCCCTCACTGCCCTGTATGCTTTTATCTTTGTGATCATACAACTGGAAAATTATGCCCTGTTAGTAGGCAGTATCGGTTTGTTCATCATCCTGGGATTAGTGATGTATTTCTCCCGAAGAATCGACTGGAACAACAATTAACGGTATTAAACAATATGCCCTATACGGCATCCGTATCCATAAAAAAACCAGGACTTGTGTCCTGGTTTTGTATTTTTAAAAGTTCTGTTTATGACAGACTTTAGTATCATTTTTTCGCTTTCGGAGCCGGTTGTGTTTCCAACATTTCGATCTCGAAAATCAAATTAGTATTTGGCGGGATGATTGCATAACCACGTTCTCCGTAAGCCAGATGCGATGGGATAAAAAGGATCGCTTTATCTCCAAAAGACATATTTTCCAATCCTTCAATAAATCCAGGGATCAAACCTTCTTTCTGACCATAAGGGAATGGGAACGGGATATACTGGTTCGCTGCAGCTCTGTTAGCATCGTGCTTTCCGAATTGTTTTGCAATTTCTTCATAGCTGGTATCGAATAATTCTCCGCTTTCGAAATATCCCGCATAGTTTACATATACCTGAGTTCCTGCAGCCGGTTTTTTACCGTTTCCTTTAGTAACAATTTTATATTCCAATCCGGATTGTGTTTTTGTAGCTCCTGTTTTTGCTGCTGCAAATTCAGCTACTTTATCCGTTTTTACTTTCGACATGCTCTCTGCTAATTTCTTTTGGGTTACCGATTCTGTATCGTAGTAACTTTTAAATACTTTAGGCGCGTCAAATTTTTTGGCATCTTTACCAACACGAACAATCGTAACTTTTTTAATCACATCGTTTTGTTCGATTTTGTTCACAACATCCATTCCTTCCACAACTTCTCCGAAAACAGTGTGTTTCCCGTCTAACCAAGGTGTTGCTTTGTGTGTAATAAAAAACTGGCTTCCGTTAGTTCCGGCTCCAGCATTTGCCATAGACAAAATACCGGCTTTCGCATGTTTTAATTCCGGAACGATCTCGTCTTTAAATTTATAACCCGGTCCGCCGTTTCCGCTTCCTTCCGGATCACCACCCTGAATCATAAAATCTTTGATTACTCTGTGGAATTTCACTTCATTATAAAAAGGTTTTCCTTTATATTGTGCCGTTACAAAAGGATTTTTTCCTTCTGCCAAAGAAACAAAATTGGCTACCGTAATCGGCGTTTTCTGGTATTCTAATTTAACGATTATGTTACCTTTATTCGTCTCGATATCTGCATATAGTCCGTCGCCTAATTTATCGTAAGACGAAGTACAAGATGAAAATAAAGCAATAAGGCCTAAAAATAAACTTGTCATTGATTTCATTTTTTAAATTGATAATTATTTACTGGTTTCTTAATTGGTTTTTGGTTCTGTTTTTACAGCGCTTTTCGGATCTGCTTTAATATCGGTTAACGTTACCGTACACATTAACGGTTCGTTAGTACCAATTTTATCATTATCACCGTGATAACCGTAAGCCATGTGGGAAGGAAATAAGAACGTTACCTTCTCTCCTTTTTTCATTAACTTAATACCGTCGCGAAGTCCCATCATGATGTTTTGTTTGTCAACAAGATACACCTGAGCTTTCAGATCGGCTTCCGTATAAATGATTTTGCCCTGCAAATCACTGATATGGTAATCAAAATAAGCGATATCACCTTTTTTAGGTGTTACTGTTTCCGTCTCATTTTTAATGTCATAACGGTACCAGTACCCCTTAGCCGAAGCAATATAGGTTTTGGCCGTATCCTTATCGATAATGGCATCTATAAGCGATTCCTCATTGGCAATCAGCTTTTTGTTCCGCTTGATCGATTCTTTAATAAAAGTCCCCGAACTGTGCGAAATGGGCTGTCTTGCCTGTTGCTGGGAACAACCGGCAAATACGAAACCGAAAACGGCAAGACTTAAAAAATATACTTTTTTCATAAACTTATGATGTCTTTTCAGTTGCTAAAATAGCAATAAATTGTTGTATCGTTTCTTCTAATGGCAAAAAGGATTTTCCGCCGGCTGCATTTATGTGTCCGCCGCCGTTAAAATGCTTTCTTGCAAATTGATTCACATCAAAACCGCCCTGCGATCGAAAGGAGATCTTAACGATTCCTTCTTCTTTATTTTCAATAAATATAGCGGTAAAATCAATCCCTTTAATCGAAAGCCCATAATTTACAATGCCTTCCGTATCGCCTTTGGCATAATCAAACATATCCAGTTCTTCCTGCGTTAAGGTAATATAGGACGTTTTATATTCCGGCAGCAGTTTCAGGTTTTGAAGTCCTCTTCCCAGCAGCTGCAAACGGTTATAAGAGCTGGTATCGAACAATAAATTGTGAATTTTACTGTTTTCCACACCTTTATCAATCAAATCGGCCACTACACGATGGGTGGTACTGGTTGTTAAAGGAAAGCGGAAAGAACCCGAATCGGTTACAATACCGGTATAAATACAGGTCGCAATGGTTTTGTCTATTAAATCCCCATACCCCAGTTCCTGTAAAAAGGTAAACACCATTTCGCAGGTAGAACCGTAACCGGTATCGGAAAAAGTATATTGTGCATAAGTATCCGGCAGCTGGTGGTGGTCGATCATTACAAAGGTTTTGTCTTCCAGCGTTTTTAAGAAAACTTCCATTTGCTCCCCAACGCGGTGCAGCGCATTAAAATCCAGTGTAAAGACGATATCTGCCTGTTTTAGCCGTTCTTCGGCTGCTTTTTTATCCGTTTCATAAATCATTACGGTTTCCGAAGCCGGAAGCCAGTTTAAAAAATCGGGAAAATCATTCGGAGAAATCACAACCGCCTCATGGTTTAACTTCTGAAACGTGTGATACAGGGCTAAAGTAGACCCCATTGCATCACCATCAGGATTTCTATGCGGAATAATCACAATCTTTTTAGGTGAAGCAAGCAGCGTTTTTACAGCTTCAATTTCATTTTTATTCATCATGCTGCGAATTTACAGTTTTTTGGTTCACAAAAATAATTCCTACTTCTTAAAAAATACGGTTTTAAAAAAACTCTTAAAATATAATGTGCTTCGATACGTTTTTTTGTATTATTGTCACTGCTAAATGAATTCAACCCAATGAAAACTATTAAAAAAGCTTTTATTCTTTTATTGCTGATTGCCGGCGGAAACGAGCTATACAGTCAGGATTACCGCTTTATAACAACCGGCGTGAGCGTATCTGAAAAAGATAAAAAAGGAAAATGGAGCGATTATACCGATTTTAAAAAGGCGGAAATTATTGTCAACCTGAACACCGACAAAAACAGGATCATGATTTATTCCAATGTGGAGCAGTTATTCAGGATCGTTGAGTATTATGACAAAAAATCAACTCCTACAGATGATATCGCTTCGTTTCAGTGTGTCACAAATGACGGTGAAAACTGTGTTGTCAGCATCTATACCCGGAAAAACCAGGGTAACCGGAAACAACTGTACATCTATTATAAGGACAGAATTATCGTGTACAACATGAAATATCTTAAGAACTAAAAAAATAACCAGCATAAAAAAAGCGCTATTCCGGGAATAGCGCTTTTTTATATAATTACTTTAAGCAGAGCTTAAAAGATCATTTTCAGGATATAATAAATGATAGCTGCGATTAAAGCCGATACCGGAATGGTTAAGATCCATGCCCATAAAAGGTTAATCGTTACACCCCATCTTACCGCCGAGATACGTTTGGTAATCCCAACCCCGATAATCGAACCGGTAATGGTATGTGTTGTCGATACAGGAACGCCCATGTGCTCCGTTAAATATAACGTAACCGCTCCGGCAGTTTCTGCGGCAACACCTTCTAACGGCGTTACTTTGGTAATTTTAGAACCCATTGTTTTCACAATTTTCCAACCGCCGCTCAATGTTCCTAAACCGATAGCCAGGAAGCTGACAAAAGGAACCCAGGCCCAGTCGTCTACGAAATGCGCAAAACGATCGGCAGACTCTAAAGAAGTATAGGCTACATCGCCCATATTCATGTGGTAGCAGATTACCGCTGCTCCGATAATACCCATAACTTTCTGAGCATCATTACCACCATGTCCTAAACTGAATAATGCCGAAGAAACCAACTGTAATTTCTTAAACCATTTATCAGCCTTATGCGGGTTTGCCTTCCGGCAGATATTCATAATGAGTATGGTGATGAGATAGGCAATTAACATACCGATCAAAGGGGCACAGAAGATAAAAAGGAACGTCGGGATAACTTTCACATAGTTAATAACGTCTACTCCGTTTTCTGATAAGGCTCCGGCATGTGCCAAAGCTGCTCCCATAAAACCACCTAATAACGTGTGGGATGAAGAAGAGGGAATACCCAGCTTCCAGGTTAGTAAATTCCAGATAATCGCTGCAATAAGCCCGGCAAGAATAACTTCAAGTGTAATAAAGTTTTCGTTAACCGATTTTGCAATCGTATTACCGATCTTAAACTCCCCTATCCAGTAACGGGAAATAAAATAGGCTGCAAAGTTAAATGCTGCGGCCCATAATACTGCCTGGAAAGGTGTCAGAACTTTTGTTGCCACGATAGTTGCAATGGAATTTGCCGCATCGTGAAAACCGTTGATATAATCAAAAATCAGTGCCAGTACAATGATTATGATAAGTAATGTAAAATCCATAGAATTTCGTTTCTAAAGTAATGAATGCTGTTAAGAATATTTAACCGTTACCGATTCCAATACATTGGCAACACTCTTACATTTGTCTGATGCAGTTTCTAATGCCGATAAAACCTCTTTATATTTAATGATGTTTTTAGCATCCGTTTCGTTTTCGAAAATATCGGCTACCGCTTTATCAAATACATTATCTGCTTTACTTTCTAATTTGTTGATTTTTTTACACGCATCAGCAATCGCTTTCAGGTTTTTCAAATCTTTAAGCTCTTTAATGGCAACACCAATATGCTGACATGCTTCCAGATTGATCTCTGTTAATTTACGGATCGATTTTGTAATTTTTTCAACCTGGTACAAACGCATTCTGCTTGCTGCACCGTGCATATAATCTGCCACATCATCAATTGCCGTGATCAAAGCGTGAATATCCTCTCTGTCAAAAGGAGTAATGAAGTTTCGGCTTAACTCTAAGTTCGTTTTATGCGTAATTTCTTCAATATTTGCTTCTAATTCTTCGATCTTTTTATAGTACTCCTCACGTTCATTTTTAGAAGCGTTCACTGCTTCATGAAGTGTTTCAGCCAATTGAATCAGGTTCAACGAAGCCTGCTCAAAAAGAGGGAAAAATTTCTTATCTTTCGGTACTAAAAACTGGAAAATGTTGTTTAATGACATCGTATGTTAATTTAATGACGCGAAATTACCCTCGTAGTGTTAAGTTAACGTTAACTAAACAACAATTCATGTTTAATAAATCCCTTTCAAAAACTTCGGCACAGACACTACTTTTTATTGGCAATTAAATCGTAAATTAGCGCGCCAACAAAGGAAATAAAAAGCATAAACACAACACATAATGGACTTAAACTTCAACAAAAACGAAGATCATAACAAACTATTAGTCTCAGAATTAAAACAAAATTTAGCGAAAGTTAAACTTGGAGGTGGAGAAAAACGCATCGCAAAATTACATTCGGAAGGAAAAATGACTGCCCGTGAGCGTATTGATTATTTACTGGACGAAAAAGCAAAGAGCGTGGAAATCGGCGCATTTGTAGGCGATGGTATGTATAAAGAACACGGCGGATGCCCTTCGGGAGGTGTCGTTGTTAAAATAGGATATATAAAAGGCAAACAATGTATCGTTGTAGCCAATGATGCCACGGTAAAAGCCGGAGCCTGGTTTCCGATTACCGCAAAGAAAAACCTGAGAGCCCAGGAAATCGCCATGGAAAACAAACTTCCTATTATCTACCTTGTGGATAGTGCCGGGGTTTATTTACCGTTGCAGGATGAAATCTTCCCGGACAAAGAACACTTCGGGCGTATTTTCCGTAACAACGCCATCATGAGCAGCATGGGTATTACCCAGATTGCCGCTGTAATGGGAAGCTGTGTTGCCGGTGGAGCTTATTTACCGATCATGAGCGACGAAGCGCTTATTGTGGACAAAACTGGCAGTATTTTCCTGGCCGGAAGCTATCTGGTAAAAGCGGCTATTGGCGAAACAATCGACAATGAAACACTGGGCGGTGCAACTACACACTGTGAAATCTCAGGCGTTACCGATTATAAAGCAAAAGATGATAAAGATGCTCTGGACACCATCAAAAACATTGTGGGTAAAATAGGCGATTTTGAAAAAGCAGGATACAATCGTGAAAAACCGGCAAAACCGGCTTTAGACGAAAACGAGATCTACGGAATACTTCCAAAAGCACGTTCGGAACAATATGACATGATGGAAATCATCAAACGTATGGTGGACAATTCGGAATTTGACGAATACAAAGCCGGTTACGGACAAACGATCATTACCGGTTATGCCCGTATTGACGGCTGGGCTGTGGGCATTGTGGCCAACCAGCGTAAAGTGGTAAAAACCAAAAAAGGAGAAATGCAGTTTGGCGGGGTAATTTATTCCGACAGTGCCGATAAAGCCACCCGTTTTATTGCCAATTGTAACCAGAAGAAAATTCCATTGGTGTTTTTACAGGACGTTACCGGATTTATGGTAGGTTCCAAATCCGAACACGGCGGTATTATTAAAGACGGAGCCAAAATGGTTAATGCCGTTTCCAACTCTGTAGTACCTAAATTTACCGTTGTAGTAGGAAACTCTTACGGAGCAGGAAACTATGCCATGTGCGGTAAAGCCTACGACCCGAGATTAATATTCGCATGGCCAAGTGCCGAACTGGCAGTAATGGGCGGTGCGCAGGCTGCTAAAGTATTATTGCAGATTGAAGCGTCTTCCTTAAAAGCCAAAGGTGAAGAATTAACACCGGAAAAAGAAGCCGAAATGTTCGACAAAATCAAAGCGCGTTATGACGCTCAGGTTTCTCCGTATTATGCCGCTTCCCGACTTTGGACAGATGCTATTATCGATCCGCTGGATACCCGTAAATGGATCTCCATGGGAATTGAGGCTGCCAACCACGCCCCTATCGAAAAACCATTTAACCTTGGCGTGATCCAGGTATAACCGTTAAAATGTAACAAATTCAAAAATCTACTACTTATTCCCAGGCAGTAGATTTTTTTTTATGCCCTAAAAACACAATAGATACCCGTTTTACTATTAATTTAGCACTATTATTATAACCCAATTTATAAGCTATGAAAAACATTATTCTCTCCGCAATGGTAGTATTAGGAATGCAGCAGGTTTCTGCACAGCTTATCACAGAAAAAGAAACTTTTACCAGACGCGATTCGCTGCATGGCGGACTTCGTCCGGAGCGAACCGATTATGATGTGCAGCGTTACGACCTGAACATTACCATCAATCCCGGAGAGCGTTCCATCACGGGTTATAATGATATTACTTTCAAACTGATATACAACACCAATAAAATCCAGGTGGATCTATTTGAAAACATGAAAGTGGACAGTATCGTATTCGAAAAGAAAAAACTGGACTATATCCGCGATAATGACGCTGTTTTTATCGCCTTTCCAAACCGGTTAACGAGAGACAGCACCCATAAAATACGTTTTTATTATTCCGGTAAACCAACGGTTGCCAAAAATGCACCGTGGGATGGCGGTTTTGTTTTCAGCAAAGATGTCCAGGGAAAAGACTGGATCGCTGTTGCGGTACAGGGAACCGGAGCCAGTTTGTGGTATCCGGTAAAAGATTCCCAGACAGACGAACCGGATAAAGGCGCTACCATTAAAGTGGCCGTTCCAAACGGTTTGATGAATGTTTCCAACGGCAGGTTCCTGGGAAGTGAAGACCTGAAAAACGGTTATACCCGATGGGACTGGGAAGTGATCAACCCGATTAACAACTACGACATCACGGTAAATATTGCCGATTATGCCCATATTCACGACAATTATAAAGGTCTGGACCTGGATTACTACGTATTGCGTGAAAACGAAAGCAAAGCCCGCAAACACTTTGAAGAAGTAAAACCCATGATGGACTGCTTCCAGTCGAAATTCGGGAAATACCCGTTCTGGGAAGACAGCTATAAATTAGTCGAAACACCCTATCTGGGAATGGAGCATCAAAGTGCCGTTGCCTATGGTAACAAATACCGAAAAGGCTATTTGGGGCATGACAACAGCGGTACCGGAATCGGGATGACGTTTGACTTTATCACCATACACGAATCCGGGCACGAATGGTTCGGGAACAGCATCACCTCAAAAGACATCGCAGACATGTGGATACACGAAGCCTTCACTACCTATACAGAAGCTGTTTTTGTGGAATGCACGCTGGGCTATGACAAAGCACTGGCTTACGTGAACGGTCAGTCAAGAAACGTTCGGAACGACCGTCCGATTATCGGTTTCTACGGAGTTAATAAAGAAGGTTCCGGCGATATGTATTACAAAGGTTCTCTGTTGCTGAATACCATCCGCCACATCATCAACAATGATGCGAAATGGTGGAAGCTGTTACTGGATTATTCCGAAACCTATAAAAAACAAATTATCGATACCGAAACGGTTATTGCCTTTTTCAACAAAGAAACCGGTATGAACCTGACACCGCTTTTTGACCAGTACCTTCGCTATAAAGATATTCCGGCTTTAGAATTGCGCACTGAGAACCAAAAAGTGGAATACCGCTGGAAAACCAATGTAACCGATTTTCAGATGCCTATTGAATATTCCTACAACGGAAAAACAAGCAGGGTGAATGTCACCAATGAATGGCAGCAGTTTGACAAAAAAACAGACCTGAATAAATTGAAGTTCAATACCCAGAAAATGTATTATACTGTAGTAAAATAAATATTAAATTATTTATTTTAACATTTAACATCGTTAAAGCGCTTATTTTTAACTAAAAAATTATACATTTTAATTTTTATTTAGTAACTTTCATCCTAAATCAAATAGTCATTTGTTATGGATAGAGTTAAAAGTTTAAACAAATGGGCCAATGCGCATACCAGCTATCCGCTAGACCTAGTTAGAATTGCTCTTGGTGTCTTTTTGTTTTTGAGAGGTGCCTTTTTTGTTGCAAACAGACAATATCTGCATGAAATTTTAGGCCACATGAATCGAAATTTCGGCAGTGAAATGCTACTCATCCACTATGTTGCTTCTGCACATATGGTTGGCGGTATCATGATTGTTTTTGGTTTACTTACCCGCTGGTCCATCTGGGTGCAATTGCCTATTTTAATCGGTGCGGTAATGATTAACTTTTTAGGACAGATGAATGTCCAGAACTTTATCATGGCAACAATAACCCTGTTAGTCTGTATCTTTTTCCTTTTTTACGGAAGCGGAAAACATTCGGCTGACTACTATTTTAAGATGAATAAGTAGCCTAGAAAATCCCTACCACAAAGACCACTTGAACCAACGTGTATTCAGAAACGTGTTGTGAACATCAAAACAGGTGACTTTGTGGTTTTTTTATTGAATCGTATCCCGCCTTTTTACTTTACCGGTGTCTGTTACCTTAAATGCCGGAACAAAAATGATCTCTTTAGGTTTCTCAAATTTCCCTAAAAAATCGAAAATCGTATTATCAATGGGATACGGTTCACTTTCAATTACCAGAACCAGTTTTTCCCCCAGTGTTTCATCTTCTTTCCCGATCACATAAAAACGATGCGGAACAACGGCCGCTAATTTTTCCTCCAGCTGTTCCGGAAACAGCTTTACGCCGCCGCTGTTGATAACGTTGTCAAAACGTCCCAGCCATATAAATTGCTTTTCATTAACAAGCTCGACCATATCGTTTGTAACCAGCTGTTCCCCGCAAACCCTCGGCGCATCAATCAGCAAGCAGCCTCTGTTGTCCGTACTGATGGTAATTCCCGGCAAAACCGTAAACGCGGTTTCCTGCACTAATTTTGCGGCAATGTGCGTGATGGTTTCGGTCATTCCGTAGGTTTCATAAACCGCAACCGGAATTTCTTTCAGGGCAGCCGCCAGAACCGTATTGATCTTAGCACCGCCAATAATGATTGTTTTAATTTGCTGCAACTGCCCTAAAGCATGCTGAACCTGCAACGGTACCATGGCACCAAACTGATACACCGTTTCATTTCCTGCCAGCGGATTCGAACTGGGCGCCACATAATCGAGTTCCAGCCCTAAAATAAAAGCCCGCACCAGCATCATTTTTCCGGCGATATATTGAATAGGCAGGCAGTGCAACGCTTTATTACCCGGCTCTAACTTAAAAAAATCGCCGGTTGCCAATGCCGAGTTCACCATCGCATCCTTTTGCAACCGGATCACTTTGGGCGTTCCGGTAGTACCGGAAGTGGTTATTTCGATAAAATCTTTTTCATCAAACCATTCCAGTATAAAGTTTCCCAAAGCCTTTTCATGCTCCTCCCCTTCCTTGATAAAAACAAAAGCACGCTGGTAAAGTTCTTTACCGTTAAAATGGGTACCATTCAATTTGAACCTGTTGTGCACTTTTTTATAAGTCAGCTTTTCCATATACTGCAAGTTTATAATGTTTCGGTAGTATTAAATTGTAATTTTCCGGTTAGCTTATCCGACCAGTTATTCCATTGGTATTTTTTTGCAAATACATAAATAAGCAAAGGAAAAACCACAAATACCGGCAAAATCACATCAAATCCGGCAGAAGGTTCCGACAAGTCTTTAAGAATCGAATGGGTCTGGAATGCAGTCCAGTCCGACGTGATTAGAAGCGCTCCGACCAGATTATTTGCCGCATGGAAGCCTAAAGCCAGTTCCATGCCTTCATCCATTAAGGTAATGATTCCCAAAAAGAAACCGGTACCAATATAATAGATCAGTATGATATAACCCATTTTGCCTACTTCCGGATTGGCAATATGCATCAGTCCGAACATAATGGACGTAACCAGCAGCGGTATTAATTTACTATTCGTCACCACACCCAGACCCTGCATTAAATAGCCCCGGAAAAGGTATTCTTCAAAACTGGTTTGCAGCGGTACTAAAATCACCGCCAGGATCAGAAAGGTAAAAAAGGGAACCGGCTGAAAATTGATTTTAAAATTTTCAGGATGTGAAAAGTAAACCAGTAACGTCAACCCAACACTAACAAAACCCCACAATCCGAAAGAGAAAAACACCCGTTTCCAGTCAATTTTTGCGCGGGATGTGGTCAGGCTGGTAATGCTCTGGCGGTGGACCACTTTTACCCAGATCAGTAAAAAGATACAGGCTAACGACAGTGGAATAATCAGGGCTACAAAAGTAGCGTTCACGCCTATTGCCGCAATGGTCTGATGCATCACCTCTTCGGTATTCACATCCATAGAAGCAAAATAATTAGCCAGCATTAACACTAAAAACAAAACAGGAATGGGCAGGTACAATAAAAAATTAAACTTTTCGGTCTTTACTTGTTCAATAAACATATTGAGGGAGTGTTATGGGTTAGGTCCGTGACACCGGTTCACGGGTTAATAATTTGTTACCACTAAGTTACTTCAATTTTCAAATAATATCATTTCCTTTGTAAAAAATATTCTGCTATGATCACTATTTATCACAATCCCCGCTGTAGTAAATCCAGAGAAGGACTTTGCCTGCTGGAAGACAAAGGCATCACATTTGAAACGGTTAAATACCTGGATCAGCCTTTAAGCAAAGAAGAATTACGGTCTATTATCGGCAAGCTCAACATCAAACCTATTGAATTGGTACGTCAGAAAGAAAGTTTATGGATTGACAATTACAAAGGCAAAACGTTAAGTGATGAAGCGGTAATTGAAATCCTGTCAGAACATCCGAAACTGATTGAACGTCCGATCGTTATTAATGGCGATAAAGCCGTGATTGGCCGTCCGACAGCGAAAATACTGGACATTATTTAGAATAATTATAGCTTCGTTTTAACAAACATTTGTGATTTCGCGCTTAAACCTACGGTTACTTTTGCAGTCTTAAGAAGAAAACCAAACTAATTATTCATGAAAAGAGTTCATCTTGCAATAGTAATGCTATTGTTTTTGACATCATTCGTCTCTTTTGCCCAAAAACCTGATGGTAATAAAGTTACCGTTACCGGTAGAGTTGTAGACGGTGAAACCAAACAGCCTTTGGAGTATGCCAATGTTTATGCACAAAATCTAAAAAACCCTTCTACCGTTTCCGGTGCGATGACAAACGACAAAGGAGAATTCAGCTTTGAAGTTCCTGCCGGCAATTACTATATAAAAGTAGAATTCCTGTCTTTTAAAACCGTGGAAATCAAGCAAAAAGAGCTGACAAAAGACACCAGTCTGGGCATGATTACCCTGTCGCTTGATGCCAAATTGCTTCAGGAGGTTACCGTAGTAGCAGAAAAATCTACTGTTGATATCAAACTGGACAAAAAAGTATACAATGTTGGCAAAGACATGACCGTTAAAGGCGGAAGTGTGAGTGATGTTCTGGATAATGTTCCTTCCGTTTCTGTAGATTCAGACGGTAATGTAAGCCTTAGAGGAAACGACAATGTTCGTATCCTTATTGACGGAAAACCATCCGGTCTTGCCGGAATCAATGTTGCCGATGCGTTGCGTACGCTTCCGGCAGATTCTGTTGATAAAGTGGAAGTTATTACCAATCCGTCTGCAAGATATGATGCCGAAGGTGGAGCCGGCATTGTTAATATCATTCTTAAAAAAGGAAAAGCACAGGGCATTAACGGAAGTGTTACGGCTGTTGCCGGTAATCCGGATAACTTTGGTGTGAATGCCAGTGTGAATTACAGAAGTAAAAACTTTAACCTGTTCACTACTTCCGGCTATAACTATAGCGATAGTCCCGGAAACTCGTTTACCAATTCGGAATATTTAGATAAAAACACCGGAGCTGTTACCGGATATATCAACGAAAGCAGAGCCAACAGAAGAGAGCGTAAAGGATACAATACGAATTTCGGCATGGAATGGTACCTGACCAAATCATTAACCTGGACTAACTCTGTTGGTATCCGAAAAAATACCGGAGGTAATCCGGACAATGTGTATTTCGATAATTTCGATGCAAATCACAACTATCTTTTTACCCGAAATCGTTTTAACGATCAGACGAATGATTCCCAGAACGTGGAATATTCAACCAACTTTACAAAGAAATTTAAAAAAGACGGTCATAAATTAACCGTTGATGCTTCCGTTTCTTCAAACAGAGACAATGACGATGCTACCATTAGCGACATTCAATTGAATGATAACATCTATAGTGCCGACAGAACCTTCAACAAACAAAAACAAAACCGTAGCCTTATTCAATCCGACTATGTATTGCCAATTGGAAAAAACAGCCAGTTTGAAGCCGGTTACCGTGGTGATTTTACCGACCTGACAACCGATTACAGAGTGGACAACTTTACCAGTAACGTTTGGCAGAACAACAGTGATTTAACAAACGTTTTCGAATATAAAGAGCAAATCAATGCCCTTTATGCACAGTTTGGTTCAAAAATCAAGAAATTCAGCTATATGTTCGGATTGCGTTATGAAAACTCCAATATCGACATCAACTTTTTGAAAAACAGCGATTTCAACACTAAAAAATACGATAACTTTTTCCCAAGTGTTTTCCTGACGTATGAGTTTTCTCAAAGCAACAGCGTGAGTTTGAGCTACAGTAAAAGAATCAACCGTCCGAGAGGCCGTTTCTTAAACCCGTTTAGCGGACTTTCGAGTAACATCAACGTTTTTGAAGGAAATCCGGATTTAAATCCTTCCTATACCAATTCCTTCGATTTAGGTTATTTAAAACGTTGGGACAAACTTACATTAAGCACTTCTGCTTATTTCAACAAAACGGATGACAGCTTCCAGTTTATCAAAAAAGCAACCGGTAATTCCATTGAAGGAACACCTGTTTATGTGAGTACACCGGTAAACTTAGCGACAGAATACCGTTTTGGTTTTGAATTTACGTTAAACTACAATCCGTACAAATGGTGGAAATTGAACGGTAACTTCAACTTCTTCAGAAACGAACTGGACGGAAGCTATACCTATACCGATGCCAATAATGTTGAAGTATTACAGGATTTAAGCAATACTGCCTACAGCTGGTTTACCAGAGTGAGCTCTAAAGTTACTTTACCGTATGGAATTGACTGGCAGACCAACGCTACTTACAATGCGCCGCAAAACACGTCGCAGGGACGAAGTGAAGGAATTCTATCAGCTAACCTGGCATTCAGCAAAGACATCCTGAAAGACAAAGCTACCATTGCCTTAAACGTAAACGACGTATTCAATTCCCGTAAAAGAATTAGCGATACCAACATCCCGTTACAATTAAACTCACACAGTGAAATGCAATGGAGAGAGCGTCAGATCAACCTGTCTTTCACTTACCGTTTTAACAAAAGCAAAAACGAAAGAGAAAAACAACAAAAAAGAGACGACAATAACGGTGGTGACGAATATATGGGTGGATAATCCCATAACCGGAATACCCAATAAAAAAACCTTCAAAGTTAGCTTTGAAGGTTTTTTTATGTTTATGACTTTTTTACTTATCGTATCAGCAGCTTTTTCACTACCGTTTTATTATCGGATGTAATTTTTGTAATGTACATTCCGGAAGACAAATCCAGGAATACTTTTGTTGTACCTTCAAAATCCAGTGTTTTCACTTTTTGCCCGGTAATTGTGTACACTTCCAGCTGTCCGCGATCCTGAACACCGTCAATATACAGATAATCGTTCGCAGGATTCGGATATAACAATACCTGCAATGCGTTCACATCCGGTGTACTCAAAGTAGCCGACCAGGGTTCCCCCACATGCGTTCCCCAGATATAATCGGCAAGACCCGGATGATCGATAAACGGATTGCGGTTCACCTGCCAGGTATAAATATAATTGTTGCGGTTCATTTCAAAATCATCCGACGGATCGCTGTGGTTCCAGGCCAGTAAAGACGCTAAATCACCCAGCTGCCCTACGGTAGTGTCCGGCGGATTACCGTTTACCACATCCAAAGCATTGTAACGAACTGCCATATAGAATACCGCACGCGCCACATCGCCTTTCCACGAACCCTGAGTACCAACAGGACCGTTATAGTCCGTACCGCCGTAATCACGGTTGTTTCGGGAACTGTTTTCCGGACCGTCCTCTGCTCTTAAATGATGCGCATCGGCATGTGCCGCATTGATATCATCGGCATTGGTTGGCAGCCAGACATTGATCCCGTCCGGAGTAGACGAAGTACCGTTTGAAAATCCGCCTCTTGACTGCGGATAAATATGCTCCCGGTTCCAGGTTCCTACGTTACTGCTGCCGGTTTGATAATCCAGTTTCGCCCGCGGGGACTCAACATACATCATCCAGACCTGATTACTGTTCAGCGGATTCTGATCTGCTTTTTTAAGTATTTCAACAATGTCACCATAATTGTGAGCTCTCACTACCGCCGGATTGGCAATAATATTCTGAACAGCCTGTTTTAACGCCGCTCCGCTCAATCCTTCCAGTGAACTGTAATAACCGGCTGGTGCCGTACTCGTAACTACCCCATGCGTAGGATTTAAAGGCGTTCCCCATGCCGAAACCGTAAAATCGTTGTCGATTACACGGATTTCAATATTGTCGTTCATGCGCACATAACCGGCAGGAAGGGTTCCGAATTTTATTTTCAGCACCTCATCCCCTTCATCAATTGCATCATCAATGATCTGGATCGTGGTCGAAAAAGAATTGGATCCTGCAGGAATCAAAACCGTGGTATTACCGGTATAATCGGCTGTTGTAAAACTATCGTTATGCAAAGAAAAATTAAACGTCAGGTTACTCGCTACATTGGTTTGTGTCGTAAACGTAATAACAAAACTTTCCCCTTCATTCAGGTGCGTAGTGGGTGCCGTTATCGTAATCCCGTTAAAAACAATACCGCTGCCATCATTATTCGCTCCGGGTGTAGGCGCTTTAACCTCATAGGTTCCATCCGCCTTTCGCTGAATGGACTGTACCGTTCCCTGACTGTTCATGTTTTCATTAATCTGCGTGCTCACTCCCAATGCCGACAGCAAAGCCGTTGCCTGCGTATTGTTGTTTCCGTATACCAGCGCATCGATCAGGTTGGTTGTTGATGCCGGTGTGTTCATTGGAAAATCGGAACCGTTCGCCTGATAAATCGCAACCGCATCCGGTCCGTTCTGCACGACATTATTGGAAAAAATATACGTCGGCACAGGAGATACCAGCGTATTCCCCAATACAATAATACCGTTCGCATCGGTCGTTAATCCGTCCAGGTCAATGGCATAATAGCTCAGGTTAGAGGTTCCCGTACTACCGCCGTTAAACAAAACCAGTACATAACCGTTCAAAGAAAAATTCGGAACAGTGGATTTCAGTTCAATAAACTCTTTATCATCTGTTGAAGGCGTATCGGAATCCAACTCGTTGATTACTACCTGAGAAAAGATAACATTTGACGCTAAAAAGAGTAAAATAATTAGTAATTTTTTTGTCATTCCTATTAAGTTTAGCGACAAAGTTAATTATAAACAAAAAACTAAAGGCAGCATAATTGTTAATACTTCACTGTATATCAAAAAATTACACTGTTTTAACATTCACAACACCACAGCTAAAAAAGCGTATGCCAACTCATGGAATATTATTTTTCATTACTACTGAAAATTTTCGCTAATAATTTGAATTAAAATTGTAACATTGTGAATACATACTGTTATAATTAAAAAACCAGGTTTAATCCATAAGACTTGCCAGAACCCTTTGAAAGCCATTAAATACCTTCTCCCCTTTTTATTATTTGGAATGTACTCTGTGAGTGCCCAGCACCACAGCGCAATGAGTATTACCGTTGATCCGGAGTCGAAAATGCTTAAAATACAGCAGGAAATAACCTATTATAACAACACCAAAGACACGCTGAAAGACTATATCCTAAACGACTGGAATAATGCCTATTCCGATAGAAGCACACCGCTGGCCAAACGTTTTTCGGACGAATTTACCCGGATTTTCCATCTTGCCGGCGAGAGCGACAGAGGACACACCAATATTGTTTCCGTTATCGATCAGAACCAGCGAAGACTGGAATGGTCCCGGCTTCCCAACCAACCCGATTTAGTCGACATTCATTTGCTGAATCCGGTATATCCGAAGCAGAAATTCCGGATTAACATCGTCTATTCCGTAAAAATACCCAACGACCGTTTTACCCGTTACGGCTTTAATAATGCGGGTGATTTCTATATTAAAAACTGGTTTCTGACACCTGCCCGATACGAAAAAAACACTTTTGTAAAATACAGCAATGAAAACCTGGACGATATTTCAAATGCAATTTCCGATTTTGATATTCAGCTAAAAGTACCGGCGGCACTATCGCTAACCACCGACCTGGACATTACCGCCACTACCGAAGAAGACGGTTTTAAAAACTATACCCTGACCGGAAAAAACAGGCAGGACATTATCCTCGCACTGGAAAACACGCTAACATACGGCAATTACAAAAACGACAAAACAGAAATTACGAGCAACATTAAAGAAAACAAGCTCAGTGAAGTTCAAAAAGCCATTATCATTGACCGTGTCGTTAACTATGTAGCCGAACACCTGGGCAATCCGGCACAGGACAAAATGGTTATCAGCCAGACCGACTATGACCGCAACCCGTTTTACGGCTTAAACCAGCTGCCCAAATTCCTCAGACCCTTTCCGGATGAATTTGTCTATGAGCTCAAGTTCCTGAAAACATACGTAAACAACTACCTAAAAAACACCTTACAGGTCAATCACCGGGAAGACAACTGGATATACGATGGTATTCAGGTCTACACGATGATGAAGTATATTGAAGACAATTACCCCAATGTGAAAATGACCGGAACATTGGCACGCTATAAATTCCTGAGAGGCTTTAGCCTTTTTACCACCGGGTTTAACGAACAATACAGCTATCTGTACCTGATGATGGCCCGTATGAACCTCGATCAGCCCATCGGGAATCCGAAAAACACCTTTGTAAAATTCAACGAACAAATATCCGGAAAATACAAAGCCGGCTTAGCCCTGAATTACCTGGATTCCTACCTGCAGCACGACAGCGTAGACAGTGCGCTTTATGATTTCGTGACCCTAAACAAAAGTCAGCAGACCTCACGAAACGATATCGAAACCATACTAAAATCAAAAACACCCAAAAATATCGACTGGTTTTTCAAATCTGTTATCAATTCCAGGGACCTGATCGATTATAAATTCGGAAAAGTACGGGACGACGGCAGCAACATACAGGTTGAAGTCAAAAACAATGCTCAGGCAACCGTTCCCGTTCCGTTATACGGTATGAAAAACGGTCAGATAGTTTCGAAAACCTGGCTGGAAAATATAGCTAAGGACACCATCGTATCCGTTCCGAAAGAAGGGATTGACAAACTGGCGCTTAATCACACCAATGAAGTGCCCGAATTTAACCGTCGGAACAACTATAAAACGCTAAAAGGCTTTCCTTCGCTGAACCGTCCGGTAAAATTCAACTTCTTTAAAGACCTTGAAGATCCGCAATACAACCAGTTTTTTTATGTTCCGGATTTCAATTACAACCTGTATGACGGTTTGATGCTCGGCATGCGCATTCACAATGAAACCCTGCTGGACAAGCCGTTTCAGTTTGATATTATCCCTGATTATTCCACGAATACCAAAGAACTGGTAGGAAGTGCGACACTCTCCTATTTCCAGAATATCCGGGACGAACGTTTGTACAACATCCGTTATTCCATTTCCGGTTCAACGCTCCATTATGCGCCGAATGCTTCCTATACGAAGATCATGCCTTCGGTACAGTTCCGTTTCCGGGAACCGGATTACCGCGAAAACAGAAAAGAGACCATCCTGATACGTCATGTCTTTGTAGAAAAAGAAGATTCACCGCTGCTTAAAAACAAAAAAGAAGAAAACTATTCTGTTTTTAATGCCCGTTATTCCATAGGGGAAGCAGAAACCGCAAGACTGTACAGCTTTTTAACCGATTTGCAGATTGCCAGCAATTTCAGCAGGCTTTCCGCCGAAATGCAGTACCGGAAATTATTTGACGACAGGCGGCAGGTCACCGTTCGTTTTTTTGCCGGTACCTTTATGTATAACGAAACCGGAACCGATTTCTTTAGCTTCGGACTGGACCGTCCTTCCGATTATCTTTTCGGTTACAACCTTATTGGCCGTTCGGAATCGACCGGACTTTTCAGCCAGCAGTTTGTAATGGCCGACGGTGGTTTTAAATCCAAATTAAAAAACCGCTATGCAAACCAGTGGATGACCACCACCAATGCCAGTTTCAGTATCTGGAACTGGGTGGAAGCCTATGCCGATGCCGGAATCATTAAAAACCGTTTCTCCAATCCGCAGTTTGTTTACGACAGCGGAATCCGGCTGAATCTGGTTCAGGACTATTTCGAGCTCTATTTCCCGGTGTATTCCAATAACGGCTGGGAAGTAAACGATCCTAATTACGGACAGCGCATCCGGTTTGTCGTAACCCTGAGTGCCAAAACCCTGGTTTCGCTATTTACCAGAAAGTGGTTCTAAATAAACGATAAAAAAACAGGCATTTTTATTTTATTTTATTAAAAAAACTTTGATAAAATACTATTTTCAATAAAATATCCTCAACAAAACAAGACAAACCCATAGTTTTTTTACCAAATGTTGAATTGTTATTTTCACAATCCTTTGTTTTGTATTGACTAAATAATTAAATTTGTCCCAATCTCATTATTATTTGACTATGAATCAAACGGCCGCTAAAGAAGCTCTTTCTTTTGAAGATTTCAAAACAGAGGTGCTTAACGATTATAAAATTGCAACCATCAGCAGAGAATGCAGCTTATTGGGAAGACGTGAAGTACTTACCGGTAAGGCGAAATTCGGGATTTTTGGTGATGGTAAAGAAGTGCCACAGCTTGCGATGGCAAAGGCTTTTAAAAACGGCGATTTCCGTTCGGGTTATTACCGTGATCAGACTTTCATGATGGCAATAGGTCAAATGACAATTCAACAGTTTTTTGCCGGTTTATACGGTCATGCCGATCTGGCTCATGACCCGATGAGTGCCGGACGTCAGATGGGCGGGCATTTTGCCACACACAGCCTTGACGAAAACGGAAACTGGAAAAACCTTACTGCTCAGAAAAATTCAAGTGCCGATATTTCTCCTACAGCCGGGCAGATGCCTCGTTTATTAGGTTTGGCACAGGCCTCAAAAATATACCGTAATGTATCCGGAATTGAAAATAACACCAATTTCTCAATTGACGGAAACGAGATCGCATGGGGAACAATCGGTAATGCTTCCACTTCGGAAGGTTTGTTCTTTGAAACCATTAACGCTGCCGGAGTACTTCAGGTACCAATGGTGATGAGCGTTTGGGATGATGAATACGGAATTTCCGTTCACGCCCGCTACCAGACTACAAAAGAGAATATCTCCGAAATATTAAAAGGATTCCAGCGTGATGAAAACAACAATGGTTTTGAGATCATCACGGTAAAAGGATGGGATTACCCTACTTTGGTGGAAACCTATCAGAAAGCAGCGGCTATTGCCCGTGAAGAGCACGTGCCGGTATTAATCCACGTTAAAGAACTAACCCAGCCGCAGGGACACTCTACTTCCGGTTCACACGAACGTTACAAAAATGCCGATCGTCTGGCATGGGAAGCAGAATTTGACTGCCTGGCGCAATTCCGCAAATGGCTGATTGAAAACAACATTGCTACAGCCGAAGAAATTGAAGCAATGGATGCTGCCGCTAAAAAAGAAGTGCTGGAAGGCAAAAAAGCAGCCTGGAGCGCTTACCTGAACCCGATAAAAGAAGAACAGCAGGAATTAGCTGCTTTCTTAAACAGTATTGCTGCTTCCAGTCCTAACAAAGTTTTCATTGAAAAATATGCAAATGATTTAGCCGCAATTAAAGAACCGATCCGCAAAGACATTTTAGTGACTGCGCGTAAAGTATTGCGCCTGATTGTAAACGAAAACGGAAAAGGTTCGTTAGCGACCTGGATTACCAGCTATACAGCTAAAATACAGCCTAAATTCAGCTCGCATTTGTTCTCCCAATCGGATAAAAATGTATTGAACAGTGCAGAAGTACTGCCTGTTTATGATGCAGCAGCCGAAGAAGTAGATGCCCGTTTAATCATCCGCGATAACTTTGATGCTATTTTCGCTAAATATCCTGAAACCTTAATTTTTGGTGAAGATTCCGGTACTATCGGCGATGTGAACCAGGGATTGGAAGGTATGCAGGAAAAATATGGTGCCTTCCGTGTTGCCGATGCCGGTATTCGTGAAGCAACCATTTTAGGACAGGGAATCGGAATGGCGATGAGAGGATTACGTCCGATCGCTGAAATCCAGTACCTGGATTATCTTTTATATGCAATCCAGATCATGAGTGACGATTTGGCGACCTTACAGTATAGAACTGCCGGACGTCAGAAAGCACCGCTGATCATCAGAACACGCGGCCACAGACTGGAAGGTATCTGGCACTCCGGATCGCCAATGGGAATGATCCTGAATGCGATCCGTGGAATACACGTTTTGGTACCGAGAAACATGACTAAAGCGGCAGGATTCTACAATACGTTACTGGAAACCGACGAACCGGCTTTAGTAGTGGAATGTCTGAACGGTTACCGTTTAAAAGAAAAAATGCCGTCCAATATCGGAGCTTTCAAAACGCCAATCGGTGTGGTGGAAACCATCAAAGAAGGTACAGATATCACTTTGGTTTCTTACGGCTCTACCCTGCGTTTAATTGAGCAGGCAGCCAAAGAATTACTGGAAGTGGGTATTGATGCCGAAATCATCGACGTCCAGTCGTTATTGCCTTTCGATATTAATCACGATATCGTGAAAAGCGTAGCCAAAACAAACCGCTTACTGGTAATTGATGAAGACGTTCCGGGTGGTGCTTCTGCCTACATCCTGCAGCAAATCATTGATGAGCAAAAAGGATATATGCATTTAGACAGTCAGCCGCAAACACTGGCTTCCAAAGCACACCGTCCTGCTTACGGAACAGACGGGGATTATTTCTCCAAACCTTCAGCCGAAGATATTTTCGAAAAAGTGTACGAAATTATGAATGAGGCGAATCCTTCCAAATATCCAAGTTTATACTAATAAACACATCTATAACATTAAAAAAGCCGGACAATGTCCGGCTTTTTTAGTATCACCCGCTAAAAAGCATCAAAAACTTATTAAGCAGCAGCCATAATCGGGTTACTTTTTCTCCGTTTTCAACAGTAAAAAAGGTTCTTTCTTATTATTCCTTTAAAAATTTAATTTTGAGTATAAATGAGTAATTCCCTTTTGTACAGGCAACTCTTTTTTGGGCTATTTTTACTTCATTAGCCAATCATGCACATGGAATATACCTAACCAATAATACTTATCCTGATGTTCCATTTCATAAAATTAAAAGAAAAATACTGGCTGAATCTGTTACTATTACTATTGTCGGTTTTAATACTGATCAGCAACAACAATAACGGCATTCCTGTTATCCAATATCCCGTATCGGCAATATTAACCGGCATCACTATTTATTATTATCCCTATTCCATTGTGAAGTCTTTTTATCAAAAGGGAACCTCAAAAATTGACCATATCTTCAACATGACCTCAAAAACCCTGATTGCGATAATAACCGGCTATATGGCAGTTCTGCTGTTTAATACCGGCGAAAAGGTCATTATGATCGGGTATTGTATTACGATCACGCAATCGTTGTTTTTTCTTATCCTGATGTTACTACAAAAAACAAGCCTCGAAAAAATGCTTTATACCCATTTAATGCTTACCTTTATTTTTCCTGTTTTACTTAAATTAACATCCATTTAAAAAGGATAACACCCGCATTTCATAAAAACGGGATTCACATACGGTCCGATTATCAGGAACCGGTATTGCCGGCTTCACGGCAGACTTATTGATCCCAAACACATCATACCTTAAAACAAAATGACCTTGCAACAACCTTGGCATTCCGATACCTTCTTTGTGATTACTGGCGGTCCCGGAGCCGGAAAAACCACTTTACTGAATGCTTTAGCCCGGCAGCACTATCGTTGCATTCCGGAAGCAGCCCGGGAAATCATACAGGAACAGCTACAGTCCGGCGGAACGGCTTTACCCTGGAAAGACACCGCGCTGTACACCCGGCTGATGCTGGAACGCTCCGTTAACAGCTATATCGAAACATTTAATTCACATCCCGGCAATGAGCCTGTTTTTTTCGACAGGGGTATTCCCGACACCCTGTGTTATGCGCAGTTAATCAATCTGGGAATATCTGAAGCCATGGATCTTAACGCCCGGCAGTTTACTTACAACTCAAAAGTATTCCTGTTGCCGCCCTGGCAGGAAATATACCAAACGGATACGGAACGGAAACAAACCTGGGAAGAAGCGGTTCGTACTTATGAAAAAATGGTGGCAACTTACCGGTTATACAACTATCAGATCATTGAAATTCCGAAAGCGGATATTGAAACAAGGCTTGCCTTTTTGTTGTCCCACATCCCGGACTTGCTAAGAAAATAGCCTGCTCCGATATTGTCTGGGACCAATTCCCTTCTGCTTTTTGAAAAACTTATTCAGGTGGCTTTCATCGGTAAACCCTAATTCAACCGCAATTTCGTTAATCCGTTTTGCACTGTGTTTCAGGCGGTACTCGATTAAACTGATCTTATAATTCGTGATATACGACTGCATCGTTTCGTTACAGTGCTTTTTAAAATACCGCCCTAAATACCCTTCCGAAATGCCAAAATGCGCACTCATTACCTCGGTACGGATCTTTTCCGGCTCATAAATATGCTGCTGTATATAATTGAGGATTGCTAAAAATTTCTCATCGCTTTTTTCAGTCACCTGCTCCGGTAAATATTTGGCAATATTGCGTGCTACAATCACGATCAGCGTATTGATGATCTGTTGAATGACTTCTTTGTTGTACAGGTCCCGGTTGACATATTCGCGTATGATCGCTTCGACCATCGGCCGTACCAGGCTTTTATCCGTTTGATTTTTTAAAATACAGCCCGGCTGATGGTTGGCATTTTGCAAAATGAATTCCAGCCGTTTGATATTATCCGTTTGTAAAGCATTCGAACGGATATAGATATCATTAAAGCGCAAAAAGAAAAACTGCGTTGGTGTATCGATCGTAAAAGAATGACAATCCTGGGGCGTAATTAAAAACAGATACCCCGGATGGTAGGCAAAGTTATTCTGATTGATGCACTGCATCCCGTTTCCATCCAGCACATATACCAGTTCAAAATAGCTGTGCTGGTGTGCCGGTTTGGGATATTCCGTCAGCGTTTCAAAACTAATTGAAAACGGTTCGTACAAATGTTCTCGCTTCATGGCGCAAAAATACCAAATAAAAGAAAATTTATACCATAAAAACAACCCATATATTGTATAATTTTTCTTTACATTTTAATTATAATAGTATGAAAGCATTTATTTTAGAAAATACAGGAGCTCCGGAAAATCTACAGCTCACCACCTTACCGCTACCCGATTATAACGATAACGAAGTACTCATACAGGTAAAAGCCATCAGCATTAATCCAGTTGATGCCAAAACCCGAAACGGAAATGGCATGTATGGCAGGTTAAAAGAAATACAGCCTTTAATTCTGGGTTGGGATATTTCCGGTATTGTTACTGCGGTAGGAGAAAAAGTAACGGCTTTTAAAAAAGGGGATGCTGTTTTCGGTATGGTTAATTTCCCGGGACACGGAAAAGCCTATGCCGAATATGTAAGTGCGCCCGAAGACCAACTGGCCTTAAAACCTGCCAACATTTCTTTTGAAGCAGCCGCTGCGGCAACTTTAGCGGCATTGACCGCCTGGCAGGCCATCGTACACCATGCCAAAGTACAGCCAGACGATACTGTTTTAATTCACGCCGCTTCCGGTGGTGTCGGGCATTTTGCTGTTCAGATTGCTAAACACCTGGGTGCTTATGTGATTGGAACCTCATCTGCTAAAAACAGGGATTTTGTGTTAGGACTCGGTGCAGACAGACACCTTGACTACAACACCGAACGTTTTGAAGAAACCGTTTCGGATGTTGACTTTGTTTTGGACACTATCGGCGGAAATAACATTGACCGTTCCCTTGAAGTCATCAGAAAGCAGGGAACCCTGATTAGTATTCCGTCCGGTCTGAACGAACAGGTAACCGAAAAAGCACGCTCAAAAAGCATTAACGGCTCTTTTATGCTGGTCGCTTCAAACGGAGACGACATGAAATCCCTGGCTACCTTATTGGAAAACGGCAGCATAAAAGCCCATGTTTCCAAAACATATCCGTTTGAACAAATGGCACAGGCCCATCACGATATTGAAACCGGAAGAACCGTGGGTAAAATTGTAATTACCCTGTAATCTTTTTGGAATCCGGCTCTATCCAAAACGGATCCTGGGTATTCTCAGGATCCATTTTTTTATGTACAGGAAAATCGCATCGGAAGCCATTACCGGTATTGAATATAAATCCGGCTGTGGCTGCAAAAGACTGAAATTTATGTTATATTTATACTTTAATTTCTCTGCCAGTAACCATGAAAAAGAAACGCCTTTATGCCATCGCCGGATGTATTGCAGTACTCACCATAGGGACTGTATACTGCCTTAAAAACTACAACTTCAACAGCTCCTACACTACCGGCCAGGTTGTTGATCAGTTCAACGGGGTCAATGTCTATTATAATGGCGGAGTGGATAATGTTTCCGGGCGTAACCTGACTGCCGACAATTATAATTTAGGATTAAAATACCAATGTGTGGAATTTGTAAAACGCTACTATTGCGAACATTTAGACCACAAGATGCCGGACAGTTACGGCCATGCAAAAGACTTTTTTGATCCGGAAATCCCGGACGGCCGGTTCAACACCAAACGCGCTTTGCTGCAATACCATAATCCGAGTGAGTCCAAACCCAAGGTCAACGACCTGTTAGTGTATTCCGGTTCATTGCTGAACCGCTTCGGACATGTGGCCATCGTTTCGGAAGTTCATGATAACGAGATTGAGATTATCCAGCAAAATCCCGGACCGTTTGCTGCTTCCAGAGCCAGATTCTCGTTACAGTTGCGCAATGACATGTGGGTAATTGACAACAAACGAATAATCGGCTGGCTGCGAAAAGAATAACCGGAAAAACGAATCCGCATCGTTGTTATTTTCCGGCAGGCCGTATTTAAAAAATCGTATCTTTATGCTATCATTACGCCCCCTTCATTGTCATGAAGTACGAACTTAATCTTAACTAATTGGAACCGAACAGAAGTATCATAAGGCCATCCTCATCCCTGACCACGCAGCTTTTAGATATTCAAACTTTTATAAGCCTTTATATAAATACTGCGGCTACAGAAGTTAACAACCTGTGTCTTGAGGATTTTATCCTGCTTGAAATCGACAATACTACAAAAACTGTAGGCGTTACCCGGTTTAGCTTTACAACCATTTTGCTTTGCATTTCCGGGCAGCTGGACATGATTGTCGGTCAGCACCACTACTCGCTGAAAGCACAGGATATCTCCATTATTCCGGCAGAATCCATTAATTCACTCTCCTCCTTTTCAGACGATTTTAAAGCCTATATGGTCGTTTTTAAATCGGATTTCCTGAAGAAGGGCTTTGTCAACAGCAGCATTTTAGAAGAGTTACTCTTTATCAACCCCGAATACCCGCCTGTTTTCGAATTGGATGCCGCTCTTTTTGAATCCAATCGTTATAAGTTTGAAAAAATCAAAGCCGAATACTATAAGGCCAGTCCGTTTTACCTGGACATGATCCGCCTGTACCTGATCCAGATCTTATATGACTACAACAGGGTTTGCGAAATCTGCCTGCTCAATTCGACAACCAGCATGAACCGGCAGTTCCAGATCGTGCATAAATTCCGGAAACTGGTCGACAAGCATTTTGCGCTATTCCGGACGGTTAAGGAGTATTCCGATTTACTGCACATTTCCCCCAAATATTTAAGTGAATGTGTAAAGCAGCAAACCGGGTTTTCGGCTATCGACATCATCCACCAGAAAATAACACTGGAAGCGGAATTCCTGCTTCGCTATTCGGAATTAAGCATCAAGGAGATTGCCACGGCTTTGTCTTTTGATACCCTTTCCCATTTTAGCCGCTTTTTTAAAGCGCAAAAAAAATGCACCCCGTCCGAATACCGCCTGCTACCGTAAAATTGGTTCTTTAATAGGGAATATTGCCATTGACGGGCTTTTGTTTTCAAGCGAATTTTGCTTTAAAATATTCACTATGAAAAAAAGGAGCATTCTTCAAACAAAAGCCACCCTGCTTATCGGGCTGGCTATACTGACGCATTCCTGCAACACTAAAACCGAATCACCTATGACACCATCCATCGAAAGCCTCGGAGCCGTACAGTTCCGGATAGCAAGACCTACCAACAATTTACAGAAGGTTGTAAAATTCTATAAAGAAGTTATCGGATTAAAAGAATTGGGCGCTTTCAGCGGACATCAGGGATATGACGGTGTAATGCTGGGGCTTCCGGATGAAAAATACCATCTTGAATTTACGCAGCATGCGGATAAGGCACCCTTACCGGAACCTACCAAAGAGAACCTGCTGGTTTTCTATTTTGACACTCCGGAAAAATATGAAAAAGCGGTACAGAAAATGGCCGCGGCCGGTGTTCCCGCAGTTGCGCCCGAAAATCCGTATTGGGAAGGAAAAAGCCAGACCTATGAAGATCCGGACCAATGGCGCATTATCTTCTACAACGGTACTTTTAAATCCGGTAAATAACGTCCGATATTGTTGTTGTTTCTACGATCATTATTCCGGAACCGGCAACTATACCTAAAAATCAGGAGCCTTTGCAGCGCTCCTTTTTTTGTTATTATTATTATCCCGGATTACTTTTTAACGTTTAAACCGCGTAAAAATATTTTTACTCCTTAGGAAATTTCTTTAATTTTGAGAAAACAATCAAAAAACTTCCCCATGGACAAGCTAATCCGGAAAATCACCCCTTTTCTTTGGTTTGACAATCAGGCAGAAGAAGCCATGAATTTTTATATCAGCATTTTCAACAATGCAAAAATACTGAAAACCAGCTATTACAGTGAAGGCGGACCCGCTCCTGCCGGAACATTAATGACCGCCAGTTTCCAGCTGGAAGGTCAGGAATTTATTGCCCTGAACGGCGGACCGCAATTTGCCTTTACTCCGGCAGTCTCTTTTGTGGTTAACTGTCATTCACAGCAAGAAATTGATGAACTGTGGGATAAACTTTCCGAAGGCGGCCAAAAACAAAAATGCGGCTGGCTGCTGGATCAATTCGGGCTTTCCTGGCAGATTGTTCCGACAGTGCTTGAAACCTTAATGAGTTCCGGTGATGCCGAAAAATCCCATCGCGTTATGATGGCGCTGCTTCAAATGGACAAACTCGATATTAAAACCCTGCAGGATGCTTACGATGCGTAAGCGCCAAATATTCAAATAACAACCTCATAATTTATGAAAAAAGCAAGCTTACTACTGGCAATTATACTTGGATTCAACGGAATGCTGATGGCACAGCAAAAGGAACGTAAACCGTTTATTCTGGGCACTATCGATGCCGTACAATCCGCCATTCTTTCAGAAAGCAGAACATTAAACATTTATTTGCCGGAAGGCTATACTGCAAACGATACTATAAAATACCCGGTAATCTATCTTTTGGACGGTTCGGCCGATGAAGATTTTATCCACATCACCGGATTGGTACACAATTTCAGTTTTCCCTGGATCAACCAATTGCCAAAATCCATTGTTGTGGGCATTGCCAATGTAGACAGACGAAGAGATTTTACCTATCCGAGTACCGTTCCGCTTGATAAAAAGGAATCCCCTACTTCCGGAAGTTCGGACAAGTTCATTGCTTTTATCGAAAAAGAATTACAGCCGTATATTGAAAACAATTACAAAGTGAGCACTTCTAAAACCATTATCGGGCAATCACTGGGCGGCTTACTGGCAACCGAAATACTGCTGACAAAGCCAAAACTGTTCAATACCTATATCATTATGAGTCCGAGTTTATGGTGGGATAACGGTTCTTTATTGCACAAAAGTGCTGTTACAGGCGGCATTGCATCCCTGAATTTTGATCCGAATACAAAAGTGTATGTTGGTGTCGGCAAAGAAGGCGCTATGCCCGGAAGAGAAAAATTAGTGATGGAAGATACTGCTAAAAAATTGGCGGAAAATCTGAAAAAAGGCAAAAACAAAAACCTGACGGTCTTTTTCGATTTTCTTCCGAAAGAAAACCACGCCACGGTAACGCACCAGGCGGTTTACAATGCCTTCCGGTTACTAAATCCTGTTAAGCCGGAATAACAACTAAAAAACGGTATCATGGAAACAAGTATATACCATGCCAAAGCGGAAATGCTGATCCGCAAACCGGTTTCAGACGTTTTTGAAGCCTTTATAAATCCGGAAATTACCACTAAATTCTGGTTTACCAAAAGCAGTGGTCCGCTGGAAGCCGGCAAACAAATACAATGGGACTGGGAAATGTATAACCATGCTGCCAGGATAACCGTCAAGACGGTAGAACCGGACAAACGTATTGTTATTGAATGGCCAACCACTGTGGAATGGGTATTTACGGCCCGTGAGGACAACACTACTTTTGTGAGCATTACCGATTCCGGTATTGCCGGTACAGCCGAAGAAAAAATAGCCTATGTGCGCAACGCCACCGAAGGTTTTACTTTGGTTCTGGCTGCGTTAAAGGCACTTTTGGAACACAACATTGCCTTACAGCTGGTTGCCGATCGTTTCCCGGATTTCAACCAACAGCCCGATTAGCATTATATGAGAAATATTTTCCTCACCTGCTTTGGATTACTGCTCTGCTGTTCGCTTTTTGCCTGTAAAAAGCCGGACAATGGATTTATGCTGTAAAACCGTTTTCGACCCATTGCATGCAATGGGAAGAGGAAGTGGTTCCGATTGAAATTGACAAAAAACACAAAGGGCATGTCCTGATCCGTTACAGCGAACTAACGGATGATGATATAGTCACCCGTACAAAATCGGTCAAAATAGAATAATCCACTTAACGCGATACACAGCAACACTTTAGCAAATATTCCGTACCTTTCCTTTACCGTTTTAACGGCATGATAAACCCTACCGGTACATGCAAAAAACGGATCTGGAAAGACTAATCAGTAACCGTAAAACACTATCCAATGAAAACGATACAATTTAAAGTCAGCATCAATGCTCCTGCAAGCAAAGTATGGGCTGTGTTATGGGATGACAGTACTTACCGCCTGTGGACCGCTGCTTTTAGTGAAGGTTCTTATGCGGTTTCCGACTGGAAAGAAGGTAGTAAAATATTGTTCCTGAATGAAGAAAAAAACGGCATATACAGCACCATCACCCGGTTAATTCCGGAGCAGTTTATTTCGTTTACCCATATCGGGAACGTTAAAAACGGTGTCGAACAGCCAATAGCCGAAGCAGCTAAAAAATGTTCGGGCGATACCGAAAACTATACGCTGACCGAAACCGGCAATACAACGGAATTAGTGGCATCTCTGGATATTACGGAAGATTTTTCCGATTATTTTAGCCGGACTTTTCCAAAAGCCCTGAACATCATAAAGGAACTGGCAGAGCAATAATAACCTATCGTTTGCATTAGCAGATCCGGTATGCAGGAACCATTTAGCAATTAAAGCATATTCAAAATAAAGCAAGACATGGAACAACATGAAAAAATCCGGAATGCCGTAACCGAATTCATCAAAGCCGGCGACAACAGCGATACCGAAAAATTATCCGGAATATTACATCCCAATTTTAAAAATACGCAGCATGGTTTTTTCGAAAATAAAGGTGTCGTGATCTTTGACAAACAGGAATATATAGCCCTGGTGGCAGCAAAAACCTTTGGCGGTAATCCCAGAACATTGGAAATAGTGCAGCTTGACCATGTGGGTTCCATTGCTATGGTAAAAGCCCTTTTAAAGAGCTCAAAATTGTCTTTTACCTCTTTTATTTCCTTAGTAATGGATGAAAACAACGAATGGACCGTAATTGGTAATTTCCCTCATATTACTACCGTTTCCTGATAGCAATGCTCCAATGACAACAAACGGAGCATGCCTCTTTTAGGACTGCTATTTCGGCAGCAGCTCAAAAAACTGTTCCTTCCCTTTAGCCGACAAATACGGATAGACAGCATACAGGAAAATCGTTGTGTGCCGGTCAATATGCGTTTTATTCACGCCTTTTTCTGAAATTTCTATCGAAGAAAGGTAAAAATCAAAAATGATCTGAACTCTTTTATATAAGAATGCATATTCATCCGGCAGTTCCGCTGCCCGGAATAAATCGGAAGCAATAAAATGTTCTATTGTTTCCAGAAACTGCATTTTACGGGAAATGATCAATTGCCGGTAATGTGCCGCAATGATTTCATTGGTACGCATGATATGAACAATATCCAGGAAAACAAAACGGTATTCATAAATCAACGCAAAAAACCGGTGTACAAAAGCCGTCAGGTTGGATAAACTCACGGCGTTCAGCTCCATTTTTTTATATTCGTCCCTGATCATCACAACCAATTCGAAGTATAAAGCTTCCTCTATTGCTTCTTTTTTCTTAAAATGATAGGTCAGATTTCCGGGGCTGATTCCCAGGTAATCGGATATTTTTCGCTGGCTTACGTTGGAAAGCCCATATTCGTTGAACAACAATAAACCGGCATCCAGTATTTTTCGTTTTGTTTTATTCATAGTACAAAAATAGAAAAATTAGTACACATGTACTAATTCAGATTTTATGGCTATCTTAGCTAAAATTTAAAGCAATGAAAGTTAGAGAAGAACAAATTGTTAACAGTGAGCTGGCGCAAAAAAGTCTGGCTCAAATCGATTTTAAAGATACATTTTCCACTACTAATCATAAAGACTCCCTTTCGGAAATTGCAAAAATAATTTTTGGAACCAGACCCAAATGGGTACAGTTCCTTTTTGTCATCCGTCAGTTTTTAGTGAAATGTATCGGATTAAAGCCGCTTCCCCGCCAAGAACCGGTAGCCGGAGTCCGGGCTGGAAGCACGATCGGCTTTTTTACGGTTTATACCATCGAAAATCGGGAAATCATTTTGGGAGCCGATGACAGCCATCTTAATTTCAGGGCTGTTATTACCGATACGCGGGAACCGCAATACAACATAAAGGTGACAACCTTAGTACAATACCACAACAATAAAGGCCGGTATTATATGGCCCTGATAAAGCCATTTCACCGTTTAGTGGTAAAAAACATGGTCAGACAGGCATACAGGGCAAATCCGTAATATGCACTTTAACCCTTAACAAAAAAGTACCGGAATGTCGTACAACTCAGAATAATTGATAATTTTAAGGAGTACAATTGCTTTACAATCCATTCTTATGAAGAAAACGACAGTCCTACTCCTCTTTTTAATCAGCATGACGAACTGCTGGGCATTAAAACCGGACAAGAATTATATTTCCAAACCGGAAGACCTGCAATTGTCTTATAAAGAACAGCAAATAAGCACCAAAGACGGACTGAACCTGCTTTCCTGGACTATTGCACCGGACAAAACCGCCGATAAAAAAACAACCGTCATTTTAACCTATGGCGATTCCGGCAATATGTCCTACTGGCTCAACCAGGCATGGGTATTGTCCAATAGCGGCTATACGGTAGTACTGTTCGATTACCGCGGTTTCGGGCATAGTGATGCGTTTGACATCAACAACGATTATCTGTATTATAACGAGTTTGCCACCGATCTTGAAGCGGTGATCCAATGGACCAAAACCGCTATCAAAAACCCAAAAACCGGGATCTGGGCGTTATCAATGGGAACCATCATGACCAATATGGCATTGCAGCACCAAAAAGTTGATTTTGTTATTGCAGAAGGACTGGTTTATGATCCGGCTGTAATTGCTCAAAAAATAAAGGCACTCAAAAACAAAACAATAATACTGCCCGACAACCGGTTTGACATCCAGAAGCTATCGGCTAAAATTGATTGCCAATACCTGTTGTTTGCCGGAATACAGGACAAAATGACGACTGCCGAAGACAGCAAAAAATTTGTTCAGATGGCACCCAAAAGGAAATTATCTGAATTTGACGGAAACCATCTGGAAGGTTTTAGCAAACTGACCAAAGAACAATTCGGAGATCTTTACATCCGGCAAATGGATGCTTTCCTGAACGGGAACTAAGGACTCCTGCTATTCAAAAAGTTAACGGAACCGGACAAAAAATCGTGTTGCTAATTTCGAAACGCGACAATAGTGCTTAAATATTTTGTGTAATTTTGAAGCAAATTTGGATGTATTAAGATGACGAACGAACAAACCGCGATAAGAACCACTTACTTCAGTATCATTGGAAATACATGCCTGGCACTAATAAAAGGACTTACCGGTTATTTTGGTAATTCCTATGCCCTTATTGCCGATGCGATCGAATCGACTACCGATATCTTTGCCTCGTTTTTGGTTTTATTCGGCATAAAATACGCCAACCGGCCGGCCGATAAAAACCATCCTTACGGACACGGACGCGCAGAACCGTTAATCACTTTCCTGGTGGTTGGCTTTCTGATCACTTCGGCTACCGTTATTGCTTATGAAAGCATCATCAATATCGGGACACCGCACGACCTTCCAAAACCCTATACCCTTATCGTTTTAGGCGCCATTATTATCTGGAAAGAAATTTCATTCCGGATGGTGTACAAAAAAGGAATCGAAACCAACAGTTCTTCCTTAAAAGCCGATGCCTGGCACCACAGAAGCGACGCCATTACCTCATTGGCCGCTTTTATCGGAATTTCCATTGCCCTTATCTTCGGTAAAGGTTATGAATCGGCTGACGACTGGGCTGCTTTATTTGCTTCTTTCTTTATTATCTATAACAGTTACCTGATTTTCAGACCGGCTTTGGGCGAAATCATGGACGAGCATTTTTATGACGACCTGATCGAAGAGATCCGTACCGTTTCTGTAGGCGTAGAAGGCGTTATCGATACCGAAAAGTGTTATATCCGCAAATCCGGCATGAAGTACCATGTGGACTTACACGCTATTGTAGACGCTACCATTTCGGTAAAAGAAGGACATGCGATTTCCCATCGGCTACAGGACACTTTAAAGTATAAAATCCCGGAACTGGGACACATCCTGATTCATATAGAACCCAATGACGAATAACGTCAGGAAACCGAATACTTTCTTATAACCGGCTGCCGGTTTCAATATAAAAACGGGAAACAATATCGTTCTCCGTTGGTAACAGAAATAAAAAACGACGAAACCCGATAATGTTATCGTATTTCGCCGCTTGTTTTATAAACTATCGGGGGTAACCTTTGTATTAGCCGTTATTTTTCAATATTTCCTTTGCATTATCGTTAGCCGGATTCAGTTCCAGTGATTTTTTATAGGCTTTAAGCCCCTTTTTCTTTTGCCCGGTTTTCATCAGTGCTTCGCCATAACTGTCGAAGGTGTTAAAGGCTTTTGGATAAAGTTTGGTGTTTAGTTTAAAAACCTGCAGCGCTTCTTCATCCTTGTTCCTGTTCAGCAGTTCGTAAGCAAAATTGTTTACCGCCTCTTCATTAATATTATAATCCGAGCTTTTTCCTTTTTTGAATTCCTGCCGGATATGGCCGACCGTTTTACCGGCAGAATTGTGATTGGCATAATACGACGAAATTGTTTTCAGGTTCATTGTCCGCTCCTTTTCTTCCTGTTCCTTCAGGGTTTCCACACGGTAGTATTTTCGCTCTTCATCGGTAACTTTTGTTGTGTCAATTTTATACCTGACCCACTTACCATCAGCAGCTTTGTTCTTTATGAACTGCGTGCCGTAAAGCTGTGGTTTTCCTCTTCGCATCAAATCCCTGTCAACCGCTGCCGCATACCACCATCTGTTTAATGTGGAATCCAGTTTTATTGCCTTATCAAAACTTTTTACTGCCATGGCCGAAGCAACAGTATCGTTACCGTGCTGGAACACGATTCCGGCATTCAGGTAATCTTTAGCCGTTTTGACTTTGTCTTCTGCATAAAGCCGGGTCACCCTGCTTCGTCTCAGACTGTCTTTTTTATTAAGCACCGCCCAGTCTATTTTAGCGACCATTCTTTCCGACTGGTCGTCATCGGCCATTTTTTGAAGTTCTTCGTTGTCCTTTATTTGTGCAAAGGTCTGAAACGAAAAAAAGCATAAGAGGATTGCCAGAAAACCGGCTTGCGGCTGTATACAGCGTAGTTTGTTTGGAATAGTCGGATTTTTCATTGTTTTTTTTCGGCAAGGTATTTTTTTTCAGTATAACAAACTTGTAAAAATGGGACATGGAAAATTATTCCTGTAAATGCCAGAAAGTGTCTTCCTTTCCCAAAACGGTTCCTTTGCTGAAAAACTGCTTCGGTGAATGCGCTGTAAACTTTTCAAACGTTTTGTTGAGATGCGCCTGGTCACTGAAATTATATTCATATGCCAATGTTGTAAAACTCTGGCTGCTGTTTGCAGCAAGTTTATGCTCCATTGTTTTTCTGAAAAGCACAATCTGCTGGAATTTCTTTGGGGAAACGCCCAAATGTGTTTTAAAAATACGAACCAGCTGCCTGCGGCTCAACTGCAGTTCCTTCCCTAAATCTTCAATGGAAAAATCATCATAATGCCTGAAAATATAAGCAATGGCCTGTTCCAGGGCCTCATTTTTATATTCCCGGTACCTGCTGTGTAAAAACTGATCCAGCAGGTCGGCCAGTGTACTCACGTTGTCCGTTACAAAGAGTGTATCCAGTTCGCTGCCGGTAAAAAAATCAAAATCGGTTATATAACCGGAAAAATCCCGGTCACGGAAAAACTGCTGTATTCCCAACGGATTAAAAACAATGGCAACACGGTGTACTGCTCCTGCCTGTTTTACCTGCAGTGCCTTTTCCCTGACCGGTGTGAATATCTGAAATGCCTTTGCGGCTTTATCATACACGATAGTACCATCCGGCATTCTGTTATGCGAACGGTATAAGGAAATGGTATTATTGAAATGGGGGAAACAGGTAAATCCGGCAATATCGTTTGTGGGTTTGATATCCAGATAATAATAATCCACATACGTAGCGATGACCTTGTTTTTAGGCTTAAATGTTTCAAAAATTACTGCCATTCTTTCCTTCGTAAAATTCTTAGAACTAATGTACAAAAATCTTCCCTGTTTTTTAAAATTTTGAAAGCACAGCTGACATACTGTTGTCACCTGCCGCTGTTATTTTTGTCCTGTTATTCATTCTAATCTACAAAACATGATAAAAGGAAAAAAAGTAAATCCGGAAGTAATGGAATTTACCAGTTTTAAAAAAGCGGAACATATAACCGAACAGGAACTTTTAAAAGCCATAGCCGATTTTGAAGCCGGTTTCTTGGATTTGCAAAAAGGAATTGTCATGCATTGCCTTGTTAAGAATTCCAAAGACGAATATGCCAATGTGCTTTTTGCAGAAAACGCGGCAGTCTTGAAAGACATAGCCGAACAGCTTGCGGCAGAAGCTCCTTTTTTGACTTTCCTGAATGCTATTGACCGAAAAACGGTGACCGTAAACTATATGGATATCGAAAAAGCGGCAGTCCGGCTGCCAGATACGATTTCCTGTATCGAATTTGGCACTTTTGCCTTAAAAAGCGGTGACCGGGAAACCTTGCTTAAAATATCCGACACTATAGAAACCGAATACCTTAATTCTTTTGAAAACACCCAGCTGCATTTTATAGGCTCCCTTCCGAACGATCATTACGCCGAAGTAACTTTTGGGAAAGACCTTCAGAAAACCCAGGAAATCTGCGGCGGTTACCTGATTCACGACAGCTGTACTCCGCTTATGGAAATGATCGATGAAACGAAAATGACGCTGGATTTCTGGACCGTAATCGCTTAATATTTCTAAAAACAGTACTTTTGAAAATAAGACTACGCAACTAAATTCCAATAAAGATGAAAACCGAACCAACAGCCGCATTCCACATTATCGGAATAGCCGTCAGAACGACCAATGAGAACCAGCAAGCCGCAACCGATATCGGCAAACTCTGGCAGCGATTTATGTCGGAAGGAATTGCGGCCAACATTCCGAACAAAATTTCGGACAGTATTTACTGTATCTATACCGATTATGAAAAGGATTACACCAAACCGTATACAGCCATTTTAGGCTGTGCCGTATCCGGTTTAACCGATATTCCGGAAGGCATGACCGGAAAAACAATTCCTGCCGGGCACTATCAGCAATTTACTGCCGAAGGGAATATTTTCCAGGGAGCAGTTGCCGATGCCTGGGTCAAAATATGGAATACCGATATTGACCGTGCCTATACGGCCGACTTTGAGGTTTATGACGAAAGAGCACAGGATCCCGAAAATGCCATTGTAGCCATTTTTATTGCGGTACAATAAGGCCTCATCCAAAAAAGGCAACCCGGTTTGGGGTTGTCTTTTGGGATCAGGAAGCATTATTTTTGCTATAAAGCAGGTATGGTGTTTGGTATTGAGTGCGTTTTATTGTTTATTAGGATGAAGTAGCGTTTTTTTACTTTGTACATTCAAGTATGTAGGTCAAAAAATATCCTCCCTTCCTCCCAATCCAATAAGATTATTCCTTTTTTTGCATTATCCCTCTACACATTATTCTGTTATCTGCATAAAAAAGGCAATATCCCGGGCAATAATCAAGCTATTACTTATTGTCTTCTAAAATATTTTTACAAAAAAAAACCTTATATATCGCACTTTTAAAGATAAAAATATTATTTTTTCATTTTTTTTTCACATAAAAAATTGTTTTTTTATTATTTTTTATTTAGGTTTACAAAATATCCCTCCTATATAATACCTCCCCCAAGAAGAATAAAGAAATAAAACAGTATTCTAAATACTTGTTTGTATCATAAATTTAAAATTAAACGCCATGCAACAAAAAGTCAAAAAGCCAGGAGTGCTTTACTCCCCGCGTTTTGTATCCGTCTTTTTCGGGATACGCCCGATTATTAAGAAACTACCTTTAGCATTACTGAAAAATAAGTCCCTTATGTGGGCTAAATTACAAAGTATGAATACCCAAAGGGAAGTCTCTCTGAAAAAAACAGTACCAAATTGTCTGTATAATTTTTCCTGTAATATTAATTAGACAGTATATGACACAAAATTACCGCACCGGTAGCAGGCTGTATGCCCTGTTGCCCTTACTTCTTTGTGCCTATACGGCCCAGTCCCAGGACCTCATCTGGGAAAAATCGTATGGCGGCAAACATGCCGAGTTTTTAACCAATGTCGTACCCACACCCGACTACGGTTTCTTACTGGCAGGAAGCTCTCTTTCCGACAAGAACGGAAACAAGCAAACACCATCCGGTGGCAATTTCGATTACTGGCTCTGGAAAATGGACGAATACGGCAGTCCCGACTGGCAAAAAAGCTTTGGCGGCAGCGGACTGGATTTCCTGCAAAGTGCCCGGATCACAGCCGATGGCGGTTTTATCCTGGCCGGAGTGTCCGGCTCTCCGAAAGGCGGCGATAAAAAAGAAGATTCCCGCGGTCAGGACGACTACTGGATCATCAAGCTCGATGCCAAAGGCAATGAGCAATGGCAGCGCACCATTGGCGGCAGCGGTCAGGAACAGCTGGCCTGCATCAGCCCTGCAAAGGACGGCGGGTATATCGTTGGCGGATCTTCTTCTTCAGGAAAATCCGGCGACAAAACCGAAGCTAATCAGGGTAACCTGGATTACTGGATCGTAAAGCTGAATGCTTCCGGAACGATCGAATGGCAAAAGACCTACGGCGGCCGTTATTTGGATCAGCTGAAAACGGTGGAACAAACCAAAGACGGCGGCTATATCCTGGGCGGCTATTCCAATTCTCCGGCTTCGGGCGACAAGCAGAGCGACAACCTCGGTACCGGGGATTACTGGATCATCAAAACCGACAAAGCCGGTGCCATCGAATGGCAGCGTACCCTGGGCGGTGATGGCGATGACAACCTGAGTGCGCTGATACAAAGCCGAAACGGCGGCTATGTGCTGGGCGGCAGTTCCAATTCCAATCCTTCGAACGACAAGAGCCGGGCGAATACCAAAGGAACCGATTTCTGGATCGTCCGTCTGGATGACAACGGACAAACCCTCTGGCAGGAAACCTACAACTACGGAGCGGTAGATTTGCTGACCTCAATAGTGGAAAATGAAGACGGTACGCTGCTCCTTGGCGGTTATGCTCGGACAGAAGTATCGGACGGAAAGAAAGACAAAAAAGACATCAACGATTATATAGCTTTAAAGATCAATGCCAAAGGTGAAGAGCTCTGGAGCAAAACCGTGGGCAGTGATGGCGAAGACATCCTGAACGGACTGATTGAAACCCGCGATGGCGGTTACCTGCTGGCCGGAACCTCCAAAGGCAAACCGTCCCGCGATAAAAGCAGCGGACATGGCGGAAATGATTTCTGGGTGGTAAAACTCAAAGACCGTTATAAAAAAGAAGTGGCGAAATCAGCTATTGAAGCCTTGCCGAATCCGGCACAAAACTTTACCAATATCGTGGTGGGTTATGAATTTCAAAGCGGTACCGCTTCGGTATTTGACCTGTCCGGGAGACAGCTTCAACAATTCAGCATTGATAGCCGGACCGTTCCGGTAGATCTGAGTCATTATCCCGAAGGGATTTATATCGTAGAGATCCGTACCAATCTGCAAACGGATTCTGTAAAAGTGATTAAAAGTATAAGCCACAATAAATAGTAAATAGATAATTATGAAAAAACATATAATAGTCCAAGTGGTTATATTACTACTTGTAGTCTGCAGTTTACGTTCACAAACTGTAAAAGATATTAATGATAAACTTAATTATGCTACAATCTCCAATCCTGATGTTTTTAGTTTTGAAAAGCATAATTTAAAAAAAGTAAACCATTATGTTGGCAAAGCAGATATATCAATACCACTCTATAATATTGAAACGGGAAATATTAACTACCCGATAACCCTATCTTATGATTCGGGAGGTATTAAAGTTGATCAGTCTGCTTCTGATGTTGGACTCGGGTGGAATTTATCAAAAACGGTAATCACCAGAATTGTAAATCAAGCCAATGATTTTAACAGCATTGGTTTTAATCAGATTGACACAGATTATGTATTCACAGATGCGGTAGAACAGAATAAAAATTTTAATGTTGGTAGTGCAAGTTCAGTAAGAGGCAATTTAGGTCACTTTTTGATTCAGAAAACTAACAGTGAGATGACTTTTGATCGAAGAAAGGTTGATTTTTTACCTGATACTTATAACTTCCATTCCAATAATTACAGTACTAGTTTTATATTTCAGGATATAAATACACCTGTGGAGTTAGCGCCAAAGGGAACAATAATCTCGGCAGTTAAAGGAAAAGCTTTATTCAACACCAATTTTTACGGTAAAAATTATCCTAATGGTAACATCTATTTATATGAATTTCCAACTCAGGATTTTTTTACAATAATAGTTACCACACCGGATGGAATTAAATATACATTCAGTGATTTCGATTTATCTGCGACTTTTTTTGCAACAGGCTTTCTGGGAGAGTACTCTTTTACACCCGGAGGTTTTATAAATCAATATCCAGCCCAGATTTCTGCTTGGCATATTACAAAAATAGAGGATACCAATACAGGTAAGAAAGTCCAATTTTATTATGATACCACTCATTCCAATCCTTTCAACGAAAATATTCTTTATGAGAATACTATAAAAAGAACCCAGCGCTTTTTTAACTATTTCAGAATACCTTATTCTGATGCACTTACGGTTAACAATTGTACCCGTTATTGGACAGGAGGAGGATCAAGTATCGTAGACTATACACTAAATAGTGATAGTAGAGTTGATGTTCAAAAAAAACGATTAAGCAGAATTGTTTTTGATAAAGGAGAAATCACTTTTAAGTATAACAATAATGAAGGTGCAAATTCGGGGATTGGGAATACTCGGGAAGATATTTATAATGGTGATTTTTTAACACAGATGACCGTTAAAAATTTCAAAAACGAAATTATTAAAACAGTAGCTTTCAAGTATGATTATTTTAATTCCAGTTATAATGTAGGAGAGTTTAATCCAGATAATGAATATAACCCTTACCGTTACAAAAGGCTAAAACTGTCAAGTATTGAAGAATCTGGAAAAAAACCATACACTTTTACTTATATTGAAGACATAAAATTACCGCCAATTAACTCCTTTTCAGTTGATTTTCTCGGGTATTATAATAATTCTGCTGACGTTTCAAATATACCAACGCTATTAAGCCTTACGCCTAATCCTAAATTATATTATTATCCGAATAAAGAAGAGCAATCGCTTTTACCTTTCCTGATACCTAATATTCCAAATGCTACTATAAATGGCTATTTTAATAGAGAGGCAAATGAATTCTCTAAAGCATGGTCGCTTAAAAAAGTTGAATATCCAACAGGAGGTTTTTCAGAATTCGAATATGAATCGAATACTTTTAATATTAATGGTATTGATATTAAAGGTGGAGGAATAAGGATAAAAAAACAAATTTTAAACGATGGTTCAGGGAATAGCAGATACTTGGAATATGAGTATAAAAAAGATAATCAACTGAGCTCAGGAAATCTCGACAATTTTCCATTTTTTGGACATCCTTTGGTAAAGGCTTTTAATGTACAGTATCAAACCAATCAAGGACTTGATGAAGACATCCCCGCTACAATAACAACTATTGGAAATGTGGTTTATGACACTAATGAATGGAAACTATTAGATAAGAGTAACCTGGCAGAAGATATCACTTCGGGTGCTTTTGTAGGATATTCGAGAGTTATTGAAAGAGAAACTGGCAATGGATACAAAGAATTTTTTTATACATCAAGCGAGACCAATAATTTTAAAAATAAAATTTTTAAAGCCGATCCATACGATCTGCCTGTAAGCATCTGTGAAATCTATCTGGCTACAACCAATATTTGTATGAGTCCTTTTATTAAAGCCAATAGCGGTATGGGAGGAAATATTTTTACTGATAATTCTTATAAAAGAGGAAAATTATTGGAAGAAAATATTTTCAATCAGAGCAATCTTCTGGTCAAGAAAACGGTAAATACATATAATGATGTGGTCTATAATGAAAAATCATTTTATCAGCCAATTACACATCCATGGCGTGTGCAAAATGAAAATAACATCGGAGTACTTTTTGCCGTAAAGAAGAAGTATAAAATAAGTAATTACCTGTTAGCTTCAGAAACTATAAAAGAATATTCAGAAGGTGATGAACTCAGGAAAGGGATAAAATATACTTATAACAACAGAGGTTTAATTAAATCGTCTTTGGAAAATATAGATAATGGTATTGGTGAAACTAAAATGACAAATGTGTACTATCCGGATGATATCACAACCATTAATAGTTTACCAAACGGATCGTTGGCCACAGCGCCGTTTAATGCTTTTATCGCATTAAAACAGAAAAATAACATCAATACACCCGTGCAGATCAATACCTTTAAAAACAACCAATTGATTTTTACCAAACGGGCATTATATAAAAACTGGGGAAATAACATTATTCTTCCGTGTATTGTACAAACAGCAAAAGCTGCGAATAATCTGGAAGATAAGATTATATACAATTTGGTAGACACCTCTAACGGGAACTATTTGGAAGCACAACAGCAAAACGGAGCTAAAATCTCTTATATATGGGGATACAATAAAACATTGTTGATTGCAAAAATTGAAAATGCAGCATATACTGATATTCCGCTTACTACAATAAACAATTTGCAATCTAAATCAAATAGTGATACAGAAGCAAACTTAATTATTGCTTTGAATAATCTTAGAAATTCATTACCAAATGGTATGGTAACAACCTATACCCATAAGCCTTTAATTGGTGTGAGTTCTATAACCGATCCCAAAGGTAACACTACCTATTATGAATATGATCCTTATGGCAGGTTAAAAAACACCAAAGACGATGATAAGTATATTTTAAAAGAAAATGAATACCATTATAAGAATTAATATGAAAAAGATATTTTACTATTTATTATTGTTTCCGATTCTTATTTTTGGGCAGAGTCCTGATAAAAATTGGATAAAAACAACCCGTTATAAAGTTCCGGTTTTAAACGGAATCGCTACACCTGCTTTGAGTCAGGCAAAAATTGACCTTAGTTATATTGATGGACTTGGCAGACCAATACAGCAAATTAGCCACAAACAGTCGGCCTCAGGAAACGATATTATTACCCATATTGAGTATGATGCATTTTTCAGACAATCAAAAGAATATTTATCTTATGTCAATCAAACTCCTTCTTTAAATTTCATTACTTCAGCAAAGAATGACACCCATAATTATTACAACGTACTGTCTTCGGCAACAGGTAATCCTTATTTCGAAACGACTGCCTATCCCTATAGCGAAAAGGTATATGAGGAATCTTCTTTAGATAAGGTTATCGTACAGTCGGCTTCGGGTAACACCTGGGCAGTCGGCACCGGACATGAGATACGAAATAGTTACTTTTTTAATAAAAGTACTGATGCTGTAATTTTTTTCAAAGCAGTAACAACATGGGATAATGCTAAAGGTCTTTATGATATTAATCTGGTTCAAAGCGGTACGTATTCCCCCGGTCAACTTTATAAGAAGGTTATAAAAAATGAAAACTGGATATCTGGCACTAATAATACAACAGAAGAGTATAAAGACAAAGAAGACAGGATAATTTTAAAACGATCGTACAATAACGGAGCACATGACACTTATTATGTGTACGATATTTACGGTAACCTGACCTACGTTATCCCCCCGTTAGCGACTGCCCCGTTAACGCAATTAAATGATTTGTGTTATCAGTATAAACATGATAAAAACAACAGGCTTGTAGAGAAAAAAATACCGGGAAAACAATGGGAATTCATTATATATGACAAATTGGACCGGATTGTAGCTACAGGGCCTGTTTTTTCTCCATTTACAAATAATAATACAGAAGGATGGATCATAAATAAATATGATGCTTACAATAAGAATATCTACACCGGTTGGTACACCGGTCATCCGGCTAATACTACAGGTAGAAAAGCAGTGCAAGACATCCATAATGCTGCAACGGTATTAAATGAAAATAAAACAGGTACAGGTGTCATCAACAATGTGTCTATAGCTTATACCAATACTGTTTTCCCTACAGGTTCATACCATATATTAAGTATTAATTATTATGATAACTATACCTATCCGAATGCACCTGTAGTTCCGCAGCAAATAGAAGGACAGTCGGTACAACAAAATGTTAAGGGGCATATAACAGGAACCTGGAACAGGATTTTGACCTCAACGAATGAGACCAACAACCAGCTTACCTATGATTTTTATGATAAAAAAGAAAGGTCAATTCGAAATCGTATTAACAATCATTTCGGTGGTTATACTCAAATTGATAAAAAAGTTGATTTCACAGGTAAAACAGAGTATAGTAAAACCACTCATAAAAGGAGTAATACTAATACTGAGATTCTAATCACAGATACTTACACTTATACAAATCAGGATCGGTTACTATTACACAAACAGCAAATTAATGGTGGTCCTGAAGAGTTAATTACTAAAAACACTTATGATGAATTAGGGTTGTTAATTTCTAAGAATATAGGAGGTCCGGATGCAACAGGAGCTATAGGATATCAAAAAGTCGATTACCGTTACAATGTTCGTGGCTGGCTGACCGATATCAATAACATCAGTCCTGTGGGAGATCCGGTACTGCGAATGGAAGAGACCGATTTATTTGGTTATAAAATCAATTATAATCAGGTAACCGAAACAGACGAAGATGGCACTGTGTATTATGGTACAGCAAGTGTCTATGGTCAGGTAAAACCTCTTTATAACGGGAATATTTCTGAAACTTTCTGGAAGACAACCAGTGACAACATTCTACGAAAATATGGTTATCGCTATGATAATTTAAACCGCTTATTGGGAGCTTATTATCAAAAACCATTATCGAATGAACCAATATCGAACTCTTATGATGAATCCGTCAGTTATGATAAAAATGGTAATATAACAAAATTAAAACGTACCGGTAATTTGGATCATCCCAATATTACGATCGATATCGATGATTTAGCCTATACTTATAACGGTAACCGTTTGATGCGTGTAAACGATACGACCAATAATCCGGAAGGATTTAAAGACAATGGATACAATAATACATATAATGATTATGCCTATGATGCTAACGGGAATATGATTCAAGATGAAAATAAAAAGATTACGAATGTTCTTTATAATCATCTGAACTTACCAATGGAAATAACGTTTTCCGGCGGAAATAAAATCAATTATCTTTACAGTGCTGCCGGGGTTAAGGTACAGAAAAAAGTGACTGACGGCAGCGATGTCAGCAAAACCGATTATTTAGACGGATTTCAGTATATTAGCAGTAAATTGGCTTTTTTCCCGCATGCAGAAGGCTATGTTAAGGTTACTGATGATATTCACTTTAACTATGTCTTTAATTATACTGACCATTTGGGCAATACACGGGTAAGCTGGGCCTATGACAAGGTGATTGACCGTGTAAAGATCATGGAGGAAAGTCATTATTATCCGTTTGGATTAAAACATAAGGCTTATAATACACAGGAGTATTTGTTCAGCATGCCAATGGACGGGTCACCGGGTTATAACGCTCCTGTTTTAGAACAGCTAAATAGTATGCCTAATCCTTATCAGTATAAATTTAACGGAAAGGAATTACAGGATGAATTAGGTCTTAATGTCTATGACTATGGTGCAAGGAATTATGACCCTACGATTGGAAGATGGATGAATATTGATCCATTAGCAGAACAAGGGCGCAGATGGTCTCCTTATACTTATGCAATGGATAACCCCGTTTATTTTATTGATCCAGATGGAATGTGGCCAGATAACCCTATTAGTAATTATATTGCAAGAGCGAAACAGGCAGTTAGTAGTTATGTGGGAAACAAAATTAGCAAAGTTGTAAATATGGCTAAAGGTTATGTAAATCAAAAAATGGAAAACACAAGAAATTCGATAAAAGAAACATTTAGTGTGGGGTCTTCTTCTGATAAATCTTCTGGAGGTTTCGGTTTTGATTTTAAGGTTAAGGATAAGGACAACGCTCAAAATGGTCTTGTTAAAAAAGAACAGGGTAATAGAGATACTAAACAAGTTAATGTTGATGTTATTATGGAATTAACAAACATTCATGGTCCTGAAGGGGCAAAAGGAGAAACACCAATAGTGCCAACAGAAGCAAGCAGTAATTCTTCTGCAAAAAAGAATGATGTTAGTACAATGCAGAATAGTACAAATACTGAGGAAAAAATGGAAACATTTAGTTATCGTAAAGCAACAGGAACGACTACTTCATATGGGCCAAACAATAAACCTCAGGCAGATTATAAACTAAATGACACCACAGTACCTAAGAGTAAAGCATTAAATATATACAATAAACTACAAAAACAATTTGAAGATGATAGTGAAGCTGCACAAAAAAGAAAACCATAAAAGTTATATAAACGTATTACAACCTATATTAATCATAACAATGTTTTCAGTTATGATTTCATGTAAAACAGATATTAAAGATTCTAAAAAAAATGTAAGTTCTAATGATTCAACAAGAAGAGTTGAAGAGTTTGTAAATTTAAAAAATTCATCCTCATATTTGAATCAAGTAATAATTTTTGATAAAAATGATAGAATTGATAAAGCCAGTCAATATTATGAGCTTAAGGATGAAAATTGTTTGATATACCACTCTTATTTAGATACATTAAATTTAGAGTTTGGAAAAAAAAGATTTATCATTTTCAAAACCTCTGATTCACTATTAAGAGATTTTTCAAATTATGATAAGCTTCAACTGAAAGAATTCCTATTTAAAAAGAATTCTATATGTTTTGAGAGAGAAAAACCAAAGTATGGTGTTATTGAGGATATTGTTTTTTTGCATAGTGATTCAATAATAAATGGAGAAGAATCGGTACGCATATTAAAAAATTACATGTATATCAATTTAGAAAAACCTAATCTACTTCTAAAAGAGAAATAATTTAAGCCCCTAAGCCATAACTAAAAAAGTTACAGTAGTGATATTATAGCTTTTAAAAATAAAGTGGAGTTTTAACGTGCTTTAAATTTTCTGTTAATTCCACCTACAAACACCAATGATAATCAGCCGGTTATCAAACAAAAATAGTTCATTAAAAAAGTTTGGAGGTTAAATATGAAAAAACAACAAATTACTAAAGGAGCAATACTTGAAATAAATATTGAAAATAAATATTATACTTATGCACAAATATTAGAAAATGCAGGTTATGCCTTTTTTGACTATAGAACTGAAGTGCCATTGAAAGAATTTAGTGTTCTTGAAAATAAGAAAATTTTATTTATTGTTGCTGTGTATAATGATGTAATAACACAAGGTCGATGGTTAAAAGTTGGAAAACTTAATATAAGAGAAGAAATTAGAAAGCAACCTATGAAGTTTATACAAGATGCTTTAAATCCTGAAAATTTTGAATTGTATGATCCCAATACCGGTGAAATAACGCCTACAACCAAAAAACATATTAAAGGGTTAGAAAGAGCAGCTGTTTGGGAAGCCCATCATGTTGAAGATCGGATTAGAGACTATTATAATGGAGTACCCTGTGTTTGGCTGGCCGAGGATATAGAATTATTCAATTCTATAGAATAATAAATCTTAACGAATAAATAAAAATAATCCTAATTTAAAATATCTATCTAAGAGGACAAAAGAACATCCTCTTAGATTGGATATTTAAACAGCTAAAAACATGAAAAATATTGAAAACATAAGTACATTAAGGTTAATATTGATTGGTTATTTATGGATTAATATTCCTTTATTATTAATTATCTTCTGTATAGCCTACATTAGTTCTTCTATTTTTAATTTAACATTTAGAGAAGGGGTTATTGTTGGTGTTGTAATAGGATGGATTTATTGGCATTATAGTATAAAATTTTGGATACTATGGGCTTTAAAAAGTAATGTCAAATCAGAACGTTTGCTTTCGGTTGGAAGATCCTGTTTGCTTTTATGATAAGTCTACCATTGATACTGTAATTAAAAAACATAATTTATAGACAGTGCATTCAATGAGCTACAGTATTAAAATATGTTCTGTTAACTTATAATACAGTATAAATTTAACGGAAAGGAATTACAGGATGAATTAGGATTAAATTTATATGATTATGGAGCGCGTAATTGTGATGCGGCTATTGGCAGATGGATGAATATTGATCCGTTAGCAGAACAAGGGCGCAAATGGTCTCCTTACACTTATGCAATGGATAACCCGATGGGAAACTGGAAATAAAAAATATTCGACGATTAGCTAAGAAAGTAATTGTATATAATATGGCAGTTGATGGCAATCATAATTATTTTGTGACAAAGAGTAAGGTATTGGTACACAATAAGAGTATTAAAGAACAAGAAGATTCCCAAACTGATTGTAAATTAGAAAAATTGAAATCTGATGAGTAAGACTGGAATTTTTGAAAATATTAAGCAATTCATAATTAGAGAACGCTGGGAATATGATTTTCCCTTGACACGTGATACTTCAATACAAGAAGATTTACTTATTTACGGTGATGATGCTGTCGAATTCATAGTTAAGTTTGGAAAGGAATTTAGTGTAAATGTTTCAAATTTTATGGCAGCAGATTATTTCCGTGCCGAAGGAGGAATAAATCTGCCACCAGTTATAGCTCAATTGTTCCCTAAAAAAAATAAAGGCTATAAAGAACTTACAATTGGAGACCTTGAGAAAGCGGTAATTGCTGGTAAATTGGATGAAGAAGTTTTGAATAAAAATAAACCCCGATAGCGCGGATTTGTAATCCGCGCCAATAAAGAGAAGCAAATTACAACTCTAAAAAAACCAATATCCTCGTGTAATCAATTAGCTGTAGTATTAAAATGTGTAGTGCCAAATACTAATTACAAGGAGATACATACTAACAAAACGAAGTACAATATAACTATTCAAGTAAAAAACTCTGTCGTTAGCAGTAAGTAGATATACCATTGATTTTTGAAAGAAATGCAGAAAGAAAAAGAGAAGCAGAAGAAAAAACAAACAATGAGAACAACAGGTAAAATTTTAGGAGCAATAATAATCTTATTATTATATATTGGTTGCAAAGACGTGAAAAACCAACCAGCCAATAATATCAATAAAAAGACTATTTTTTATAACAAGGGGGTTGAATTTAAAATAGATTTCCCAGATACTATTTATAAAGGGAAAAGTTATAATGGAAAAATAATTTATAGAAATATATTAGATACTATTACGACCGATTTAGATAATGATATAAATAAAAAGAATAATAGATATATTATTTTCGCAATGGCCAGGACTAAAAGTATTGATTATGATGAAAGCTATCTTCATAAAATAGTTAAAGATACTTTTGGGGCAATCGATAATAATACTATTCCTTTTTATGACATAAAATTCAATGAAACAGGAGTATTCTATATAGATGGTATTATAAATGATCAGGGCTATATAAAATTAGAAAAAAAGAATGAAAAGGGAGAAGAACCCATGCGAATAATAACAAATGAATTTCGAGCTTCTCATAAAGTGATCGTAATTGATAATACCCAATAATACAGATTTACAATCCCTGACAATGGATATACGAATACGAGTGGTGATGTTTTAGGAAGTCCTCCTGAGAGTTTAAAAACATCAGAAGTTGATCAAATAATTCAAAATAGTTATAAAGCAAATTAATATTATGAGAAAGTTATTATTTCTAATTTTATTGTTCTTAATTCCCAAATGCGTATTGGGTCAATCTGCTGAACAAAAATTTTTATTAATTTTTTCTGAAACAAAACAGAAAACCAAGATTGATAAATATAAAGCTTCTTTGAAGGCAATTAAATATGACTCTTCTGTGGAGTTAAAAGATGATTTTAAAATTTCAGATGTTTTTTTAAAAGATTTTTCAGACGGTCACTTTGAATCATGTCAAAAAAGAGATTCGATATATTTGACATTCAATTATAGTAATGATTCTTTTAATATTGACAATAAATATGGAGAAGCAAATAGGAAGAAAATTGATGAAATTTTAAAAAACAAGAAGAAGTTATTTTCCGTTAATGTAAAATCAAAAAAAATCATTCAATCAAAAATTGATTATTATTATGTTTTAATAAAGTGTACAGCTTGTTCTGGCATTTTAGACAACATAAGTGCTTCAAAAAATAATAACGATTCTGTACTGTTAATTAAAAATAATATTGAAGAGATACCAAATTTTGAAATTGATAATGTTAGCGCATATAAAATCTATAAAAGCTTAATAAAACATTAAGATTCATAAAAAGTCAGAAACTCGTTTCAGTATTCGGAATACAGGGATGGGCGCAACACATGTGTCCATCCTTATGTTAATCCAATTATTAATGGAGAAAAATGGTGAGAATTTTAGAAAAGGTCACCTTAGTAGATCCTACCTATAATGCTTATCCTTTACCAAAGACTGCCAAGTTTATTAAGAATAAAGGAATTATTAAAAGAACTATTTTATAAAATTATTCTAAGTATAGTCTCCTTAATTTAATCCCTAATTAAAACTATGATTATCAATAGTTCGTATAAAAAGATGATTCAAAAATAAATAAGACAGTTCTTTTTCTGTCTTCTCTGACTTGTATAACAACTTTCGGAGATAAAAAAAAGAATCGTTATATTCGTTTTATATTGACAACATCAGATAATATAAATATTAGTAAGTACATGATGGATGAATAAGTATAAACTATTTTTTACAGGTATATCGCTGTTAGTTGTAACCGGAATTTATTCGCAAACGAAATTTAAAACTGAGTTTTATACCGTTACTGTCCCAGAAAATACAACTTATACGATGTTTAACACTACCCGTGAGGCAGAAGCGAATATTGATATCTATGAGTTTGGAGCAGATGGCAAGATTAAATATTTATTGTATCTGATGTCTAATAAGATGAGCGGAGCAGTAAAAGTTGATGAGAATAACTTTGAAGATTTTTTAACGGATTTGTATGAGCTGGTTATTACGGACATTGAAAAACAGGATGGAAATCTAAAGATTTATTTTTCTTACAATGATAGCGAATTCGTAAGAGGAATCGCCTATCTCTCAACGGAGAATGATGTTCTTAGCCGATTTGTTTTTCTTTTACCAAATCCCGATGCAAAAAAAACTTTTAGTAATGAAATTGATCGAATGGTCACAAATATTATTAAGACTAAAAAACATTGGTAAACACCTCTTATTTAGCTGGCTTTCAGCACAAAAAAGATGTTTTAAAATTTTCTCAGCATGCATAGGGTTATGTTAGTGCTACCTATGGATTTGGGGATGTCCTGTACGGAGAATAGTTTTACAGGAGTGTCCTCCATTATGGAAGAGAATCATTATTATCCGTTTGGTTTAAAGCATAAGGCCTGTAATGCTCAGGAGTATATTAATAACACATAATGACGATGCGGCTATTGGGCTCAGAATCCCAAAAGAGAAACACTCTTTAATTACACCTATAATAATCGCGCCTCTTTATTCCCCAGCCGGTAAACGCCATACGCCCACTCCATAACCGCCTGAAAATTACCCCTTGTGTAAATTCGGCAGGCAAATCCGGTACACTTTCGTATTTTCGATATAATTTCATACTTTTGGAGTACTAAAAAAATTAAAAAAATGGCACAAATCACATTAAAAGGAAATACAATTCATACTGCCGGAGAATTACCGCAGGTTGGTACACAGGCAAAAGATTTTCAATTAGTTAAAAACGATCTTTCATTAGCTTCCCTATCCGATTTTAAAGGAAGTAAAGTTGTTTTAAACATTTTCCCGAGTGTGGATACCGGTACCTGTGCGGCATCTGTTAGAAAATTCAACGAAAAAGCAAGCAATCTGGAAAACACAAAAGTATTGTGTATTTCACGTGACTTGCCATTTGCACAGGCTCGTTTTTGCGGAGCGGAAGGATTATCGAACGTGATCAATCTTTCTGATTTTAAAGACGGTAGCTTCGGTAAAGAATACGGCCTGACAATTGCCGACGGACCTTTAGCAGGTTTGCTTTCCCGTGTTGTTATTGTTCTGGACGAAAACGGCGTGGTAAAATACAGTGAGCAGGTTCCGGATATTGTGGACGAACCTAATTACGAAAATGCTTTGGCAGCACTTTAAATTTTAAATGAAACAAGATAATTCCTTTTTTACCGGTAGGCTGAAAAGTGTCGTGTATGCTTTTAAAGGAGCTTACAAACTAATCACAACCGAACACAGCGTGATGATTCAGTTCAGTCTGGCTGTTTTGGTTACACTGGCCGGATTCTATTTCAGAATATCGCAGGTGGAATGGCTGGTGCAGACACTGGCAATCGGACTGGTTTTAAGTATCGAGGGATTGAATACGGCTGTTGAAAAAATTGCCGATTTTATTCATCCGGACTACCATCAAAAAATAGGTTTTATAAAAGACATAGCCGCAGGTGCTGTATTTTTTGCAGCCCTTGCCGCTATTGCTGTGGGATTAATTATATATTTGCCACGGATAATCTGATTCACCGTACGGCGACAAAATTTGACTATTGTAAATGGCAAAATCAACAAAAAAAGAAACTCCGGATAAAGGAGAAAAAACAGCAAAACCGAAATTCTCCTGGCAAATTTCACGTCAGTACAAAGTCCTGTTCGGGGCTTTACTTGTTTTATTTTCGGTTGCGTTGCTGCTCTCTTTTATCTCCTATTATATCTATGGCGATTACGACCAGAGTTCGTTAACTAGCTTTGGTGACCGAAGTGAGAAAACATACAACTGGTTAGGGAAATTCGGGGCTTTTCTGTCCGATTTTTTCCTGTATAGAGGATTCGGAGCGGCTTCTTTTCTTTTTGTGCGCCTGTTCTTTTTAGCCGGAACCTATCTTCTGGTAGATCTGTCGCTAACCAAACTTAAAAAAACCATTTTCTGGGACCTTTTTGTAATGGTTATCCTTTCTGTACTCTTTGGTTTTTTCTGGAATGTAGTACCGCAGTTAGGCGGTATCATCGGGTATGAAATGAACCTTTTTGTACAGGATTACCTGGGCAAAACCGGAACCTTTTTAGTATTGCTGTTTGGCGTTATCATTTACCTGATCTTCAAAATAAAAATTTCAACCGAAGGCATTAAAGATTTCTTTGAAAAATCGAACAAATCCTTTACAGACGAGTTAAATCTGGACACGCCGGTTGCCGGAAACCAGAACAATTCACCGGTAGCCTTAGCCGATGAAATAATTGACGACACCATTATTACTTCCAATCCAAGTCTTGATTTTAACGATGAAGAGGACGACGAAGTATTGTCCAATATTGAATTAAAGACCAAGCCTTCTGCATTTGAGATCAATAAAGAAGCTTTAAAACCCACTATCGCACACCCTTCGGAAATCAGCCTGAAAACAAAACCTGTCGAACCGGAGCCGGCAGCCACAATCCCGACTGCTCCTGTTTCGGAAATTATAAAAACCGATGACGAGCATTTTGTAATCGAAAAAATCGAAGAGGAAGCCGTGGTGGAAGAAAATCTGGCGGCAAGACTTGTCCGTGATTTCGGGGAGTTTGATCCCACATTGGAATTATCCAACTACCAGCTGCCATCCATTGACCTGTTAAAGGAATATACATCCGGCGGCATCACCATCAATCAGGCAGAGCTGGAAGAAAACAAAAACAAAATTGTTGAGACCCTTCGTAACTATAAAATCGACATTGCCCAGATTAAGGCAACCGTTGGTCCTACAGTTACCTTATATGAAATTGTACCCGAAGCCGGGATCCGGATTTCCAAAATCAAGAGCCTGGAGGATGATATTGCCTTATCGCTTGCTGCTTTAGGAATCCGTATTATCGCTCCGATTCCGGGTAAAGGAACCATTGGTATCGAAGTTCCGAACAACTCCCCTACTATGGTTTCGATGAAAAGCGTTATCGCTTCTCCGAAATTCCAGACAGCAGAAATGGAATTGCCAATCGCTTTAGGAAAAACCATTTCTAACGAAACCTTTGTGGTTGACCTGGCAAAAATGCCTCACCTTTTAATGGCCGGTGCAACGGGTCAGGGTAAATCGGTTGGTTTAAATGCCGTATTGACCTCGCTTTTATACAAAAAGCATCCGGCAGAAGTAAAATTCGTATTGGTCGATCCTAAAAAAGTGGAGTTGACCCTTTTTAATAAAATTGAAAGACATTATTTAGCCAAGCTTCCGGACACGGAAGATGCGATCATTACCGATAATACCAAAGTTATCAACACGCTGAATTCTCTTTGTATCGAGATGGACAACCGTTACAACCTGCTGAAGGATGCGATGGTGCGTAACATTAAAGAGTATAACGAGAAATTCAGACAACGAAAATTAAATCCGGAAAACGGACACCGCTTCCTGCCGTATATCGTTCTGGTTGTGGATGAGTTTGCCGATCTGATCATGACCGCCGGTAAAGAGGTGGAAACGCCTATTGCGCGTCTGGCACAGCTTGCCCGTGCCATTGGTATTCACCTGATTATCGCGACACAACGTCCGTCGGTAAACGTTATTACCGGTATCATTAAAGCCAACTTCCCGGCACGTATCGCTTTCCGTGTAACCTCAAAAATTGACTCGAGAACCATTCTGGACAGCCAGGGAGCCGATCAGTTAATCGGCCGCGGGGATTTACTATACACGCAGGGAAATGACCTGGTTCGTGTGCAATGTGCCTTTGTTGATACACCGGAGGTAGAAAAAATTACGGAATTCATCGGTTCACAGAAAGCCTATCCGAATGCATATTTGCTTCCGGAATATATTGGTGAAGAAAGTGGCATAAGTCTTGATATAGATATTTCCGACAGAGATTCTTTATTTAGAGAAGCCGCAGAAATTATTGTGACCGCACAGCAAGGTTCGGCTTCTTTATTACAAAGAAAACTGAAATTGGGATACAACAGAGCCGGACGCCTTATCGACCAACTGGAAGCTGCAGGAATTGTAGGTCCTTTTGAAGGCAGTAAAGCCCGAAGTGTACTCATTCCGGACTTATCATCCCTGGATCAATTCTTTGCTAATGAACAAAATGATTTTTAAAATGCGTACTTTTTTTCAGTTTATCACCTTACTATTCTTTGGTTTAACCCTACAGGCACAGGAAGCCAAAAAGGCAAAAGACCTGTTGGATGAAGTTTATACCAAAGCGAAAAGCTATGACAATATTGTTATTGATTTCCGCTTTACGCTTCAAAACACCAAACAAAACCAGGATCAGGACAGTAAAGGAAACGTGACCCTTAAAGGCAATTTATTCGTACTGAACTTTATGGGCGTTACCAAAATGTTTGACGGAAAGAAAAACTATACGATTATCCCTGAAGACGAAGAAATTACCGTATCCAAATATGACGAGAATGATGAAAATTCCATTACGCCGTCTAAAATACTGACCTTCTTCAATTCCGGCTACAAATATGCCTGGGACAAATTGCTAAACATCAGAGGCCGTAAGATACAATACATCAAACTTACGCCGCTTAGCGCCAAAGATAAAACCAAAGAAATTTACTTAGGTATTGATACTCAGACAAAACACATCTACAATAAGATCGAAATCGCGAAAGACGGTACAAAAACCACTTTGACTGTTAATTCTTTTAAAACGAATCAGCCTATTTCGAAAAATCATTTTACCTTTACCGAAAGTAAATATCCTAATTACTACATCAATAAATTAGATTAATTATCGGGTGAAAATATTAGACCGTTACATTCTTAAAAGCTTCCTGATTACATTTGCTACGGTATTTGTAATCCTTTTTTTTATATTTATTTTGCAGGGAATCTGGCTGTTCATTGCTGAATTAGCCGGTAAAGATCTGGACGCCTGGCTGGTATTCCAGTTCCTACTCTTCTACTCGCCAAAAATGATTCCGCTCGTTTTACCGCTTTCCATCCTGCTTGCTTCGATCATGACTTTTGGAAGTTTTTCGGAGAATTATGAATTTGCAGCGATGAAATCTTCCGGGATATCGTTGAAAAGAGCGATGCAGAGTCTGAATATTTTTATCGTGATTTTAAGCTTTGTTTCTTTCTTTTTTGCCAATAATGTTATTCCGAAAGCAGAATATAATTTTGTAAACCTTCGTAAAGAGATTTTCCATACCAAACCGGCCATGGCCATTGCGGAAGGTCTTTTTAACAAGATCGGGAATTTCTCCATTAAAGTCGATAAGAAATCCGGTGAAAAAGGCGAACAGCTGCAAGGTGTTACCATGCACGAGAAATCAAACCTGGGAACCGGGAATAAATCGGTTATTAAAGCCAAAAGAGGCGTTTTAATTAACGATGCCAATTCCAATATTTTAAAACTGGATTTAATTGACGGCTATTACTACGAAGATGTGATGCCAAAAAATTATGAAGACCGGAAACGGGAACCGTTTGCCAAAGCAGCCTTTAAAAAATACCGTGTCAATATCGATTTAACAGCCTTAAACCCTGTTGATGAAGATGAAAAGATCACGAATACCAATACCATGCTTACGGTAAATGAGCTGAATTTTACCATTGACTCCTTAGAATCGAATATTAAAAAAGATAAATTATCCTTTGCCGACAATATTGTTCAGGGCACTGATTTTGCATTGAAACCCAAATTCTCCGGTTCCAATACAGCATCCAACAAAACCAAAGACATGATGGCGCTGCTGCCTCTGGATTTACAATATAAAGTACTGGAAATTTCAAAAAATAACGTAACCAGCCTGATCTACTCTATAGACAGTAACAGTAATGACCTGCTGGAAAAACAAAAAAACATCAACGTACACTGGATCGTATTGCATGAAAAATTTGTAGTGGCATTCTCCTGTCTGCTGATGTTCTTTATCGGGGCACCGCTGGGAGCCATTATCCGTAAAGGAGGCTTGGGACTGCCCATTGTATTTGCGGTACTGATTTTCATTATCTACCACTTCATTAATACTTTCGGAAAGAAAGTAGCACAGGAAAACGGGATCCCTCCTTTCCTGGGAACCTGGATGGCTTCGATGGTTTTAACGCCACTGGCAATATTCCTGACCTACCGGGCAACCAACGATATTGGCGTGATGATTAATTTTGACTGGATTACCGTTCCGTTCCAGAAACTTGCAGAAAAAATATTTAAAAATAATAACAACTAAAATGGCAACTAACGAACACATACAACTCAACACTATAGAAGAAGCAATTGAAGATATAAGACAAGGTAAAATTATTATTGTTGTTGACGATGAAGATCGTGAAAACGAAGGAGATTTTATTGCTGCGGCAGAAAAAGTAACTCCGGAAATGATCAACTTCATGGCTACTCACGGACGAGGCCTTATCTGTGCTCCTCTAACGGAAGCAAGATGTAAGGAACTGGATCTTAACCTGATGGTTACGAACAACACCGTACTGCACGAAACACAGTTTACCGTTTCGGTAGATTTAAAAGGACACGGCTGTACTACCGGTATTTCGGTACATGACAGAGCCAAAACCATCCTTTCTTTAGTAGACGACGAAACCAAACCGGAAGACCTGGGTCGTCCGGGACATATTTTCCCTTTACGTGCCAAACAGGGCGGTGTATTGAGAAGAACCGGACACACAGAGGCTGCTATCGATTTAGCACGTCTGGCAGGCTTAAAACCGGCCGGAATACTGGTTGAAATATTAAACGAAGACGGATCTATGGCCCGTTTGCCGCAATTAATGGAAGTAGCCAAACGATTTGACCTTAAAATCGTTTCTATTGAGGCATTGGTTGCCTACAGAATGCAGCACGACAGTCTGATCCAGAAAAAAGAGGATTTTGAAATCGAAACCCGTTTCGGGACTTTCCGTTTAAGAGCCTACCTGCAAATCACAAACAAACAGGTGCATATTGCTTTGACAAAAGGAAGCTGGAGCGCCGGTGAGCCGGTACTGACCCGAATCAACTCTACACACGTTAACAACGATATTTTAGGTACGCTGACCAATAATGCCGACAAACGTCTTGACGATATGTTCCGACGTATTAACGAAGAAGGACAGGGTGCTATTTTGTTTATCAATCAGGAAATACAGTCCTCCGACCTGCTAAACCGTTTGTCGGAGCTTAAAAATCTGCAGTCACAGGGTGTACATAAAGCACCGGAAATTAAAATTGACGCTAAAGATTTTGGTATCGGAGCGCAAATGTTGCACGATTTGGATATCTGTAAAATCCGTTTATTATCCAATTCCGAGCAGACAAAACGTGTGGGAATGATCGGATACGGACTTGAAATCACGGAATACGTAGGTTTTTAATTTTTATTTACCTTTCTAAAACTATCACTGTAAGCAAGTTATATCAAACCACTTGTTTTTTCGATAGTTTTAAGCAAAAAAGGCTTGTAAAAACCGAAAAACGCACTATATTTGCAACCGCAATCAGGAAATGGTTGCGATGTATTGGAGAAATGGCAGAGTGGTCGATTGCGGCAGTCTTGAAAACTGTTGACTGTAACAGGTCCGGGGGTTCGAATCCCTCTTTCTCCGCGAAGTAGCTGAAAAGTCAAAATCTTAAGACTGTTTTTGCTCCTAAAAAACTTGTAAAACCGCATGAAGTCTGCAATTTTAATAATTGCAGACTTTTTTGTTTTTTACTACTACACGCAAAATTTTCAAAAACACCCAAAAGTTTTGTGTCACAATCGTGGCACAGGAAAAAAATTAGCTAATGTGCCACAAAAACCACATTAACTATTTGTATATCAACAGGTAAAGCACGTTAACATCTTGATTTTAGCGCAATATAATCCGAATTTTATTAACCTAAAAAAGTAAAGATTATGTTAGAGAGCAGTTATGGGATGACCTTCTTTCTGAAGACACCAAGAAAACCAAATGACATGAGAATGGTATATGCCCGAATCACAGTAGACGGCAGACCGAAAGACACTTCCACAAATCAGAAATGGGATATTAAAAGATGGGATCAAAAGACAGAGAGAGCCATCGGAAATAAGGAAGATGCACGGGTACTCAATTCATTTCTTGACTTATTAACGTCAAAAATAGTTCAATATAAAACTGAACTGTTAAGTATGGGAAAAGCAATTACATCCGAAAAACTTATTTCATGTATAAACGGCAAGGAAGATCGCCATAATAAAGTTCTACAGGAGTTTGCAGAACATAATACGGAAATAGAAACTTTGGCAAAAATTGGAGAATTTGCTATAGCAACAGCAACAAGATATAATACTGCGTTAAGCCATGTCAAGGATTTTATGATGTTCAAATATAAAGTCGATGATATGGATTTTAAAGACCTGGACTTTGAATTTATAAAGGACTATGATTTTTACCTGAGAACTGAAAGGAAGTGCAATAATAACAGTACGTTAAAATACATTTCGAATTTTAAAAAAATTATAATAAGGGCGATTGACAAAGAAATTATTAGTACTGATCCTTTTAGACAGTTTAAGAAAAAGAGGACTAAACCGACAAAAAAGCCAATTACAAGCGACCAGTTGCATATATTAGAAAATCGCTCCTTTTCATCCGAACGATTAACTATCGTCCGAGATATCTTTATTTTTCAATGCTACACAGGCCTTGCCTATATAGATGTATATCAATTGCAAAAAAGCGAAATTCAAAGAGGTATCGATGGAGAGTGGTGGATTATATCCAACCGTCAGAAGACCGATGCTTCTACCAAGATTCCATTATTACCTAAGGCAATTGAGATAATGAAAAAATATGAAAACGATCCGTTATGCCTTCAAAGAAATTCAGTTCTGCCGGTGAGGTCAAACCAAAAGACCAATGAATATCTGAAAGAAATAGCAACCTTATGTGATTTTGATTTTCAATTAAACACACATAAGGCCAGACGAACATTTGCCTCTACCATAACGCTAAAGAATGGTGTCCCTATTAACATAGTTAAAGAAATGCTAGGCCATGCCAATATATCCCAGACCGAAGAATATGCGATTACTGAGGAATTGAGTATAGGTCTTGAAATGAAGCAGCTTAAACAAAAGCTGGCGGCTCTGGAAAACCCCAAAGAAGATTCCATACAAATGCTGGCAAGACTGAAAATGGAACTGACAGAAATAGAAGGTAAAATTACCGGTGCCGAGAATTCTCCAAGTTTCGATATTACGGAACTAAAGGATATCGAATCCCAAATGTCGATTCTGCGCAACAGGTTACTTGAAAGAACGGGCTGATTATTAAAGACTAATCTTAAAAAATAAGCCCTCCTGCTTTATTGAAACGGGAGGGCTTATTTTATACCTTTTTTATGCTGATCTTAGGGCTTATCAATAGTTCAATCTCACTTTTGTAGCCAGGATGATATGAAGGTCTATAAGCGATGTAGCCCATATCTTGAAGCTCCTTAAAGTATTTATGATAGGTCGGCAAAGTTGAAATATGGGAAAAAGCCATAAGTCGTCGCCTGCTAACCCTGATAACTTTCTTTTGCTTTTGTAGACATGCAAGATGTAAGATCGCATTCAGTAATGCCTGATGCCATACATTAAGCTTTTTATCCTTTTCGAATAGCCGAAGATAAGCTTGTAATAGTTCAAAAGTCATCTGCGGTTCTCATTTTCAGCGAATAGCGATTTCAAATCCTCTTCACTATAGTAGTAGGAACCCAGCACCTTTTTATGCCTAACTTTTCCAGATATTCTTAAGCTCTGTAATGTTCCGGCAGACATATCAAGCATAGCCCTGACTTTCCTACTTTTTATCCATCCCGGATGTAGGTCTGGACGATCAGTAGCCTCCCGTTTAGTTAGCATTTCGCTAATCTCATTCCTAAGCATTAATCCAAATTGCCTTAGGTCATCTTTGTTTAATCCTCCCTCCATAATCTTTCTCCTCCAATATTTGACCGTTTACTATATTTCTACTATGCTAATTTTCAGACTCCAGTCTGGAAAACACCTTACTCCCTTAGTCTCTTTTAAAAGATGCATTGGCTATTCATTAAAATAAATTTTACTACCTACGTTATTCTTATAAGATGGTTGATAATTAATATACCCGTACTCATTTAAATCCTTCACACATTTATGATAGGTAGTCTGTGCGGATATTTTCGCAATTCTCATTATCTCATGGCTAAAAACCTGAATAGGGTTTACAAAATCCTTCAACTTCCTGTATTGCAATAATGCAGCATAAATCCCGATATGGGTAATACTGATCCTCCCATCATTTTCTATGGCAGAAAAGAAATCCGATAAATGTTTAACTTCATTCATAGTACATCGATTTAGGAAAGCTTCACACCATTACGCTTCACAGCACCTTCTTTTTGCTGTTCATTGAGTTTATGACTAGTTTTTAATCCTTCTGAGGTTTTGTTACCGAGGGCAGCATTTAAAGTAACCTTCTTTGAATGTTCATCATAAATTGTCACCGATTTATATTGAGGATTGGCTTCTAAATAGAATTTATGCAAGTTGCCATCCTTTACAAAGCTCACCACCTCCCGATTTCCCTGTTTCAAATTATCGTTCAACTTCCTAATCAAGTCGTAATCCTGTTTCTCCTTAATCGGCAATCCGTCTAATACCTTGTCAAGCTGATATCCAAAATCGGAATGAAATTCTTTCATTCGATAATTTCCCTGAGGGTCACGGTCATTAAAATTTAATTGTAACCATTTGCCGTCCTTCTCTACAGCTCTTCCTGACAAAAGGTTGTAGCTCTCAATCGAGTTGATTTCTAGTCCGTTTTCAGTTTTAAAAAACTGTTGCCTACTCTCTTCAGTTTTTTTTTCATTATACAGGGCAGTGCTATATCCTTCAAAACAATAGTTTCCGCTTGAATCTTTAGCAAAAGAAAGCCGATGCTGTAGGCTCTCTGTTTCATTAATGTAATGTGACGATGACACCGAAAATTGAGGTTGACCACTCTTCATTTGCTTTTCAATATCTTTTGTCAGGTAGGCAAAGCCTGCTTTTTGTATTTCTCGTTGTAACTCGCGGCTATTGTTTTCCAATTGACGAGACTCCTGATTAGCAACAATTTTTTCCCTTAAAGGGCGACGTAAAAGACGTAGCAGAGGATTTGGGTATAATCTTCTCTCAATATCTCTTCTTTCATGTTTTAAAGCTCTTAATGCAAAGCGTTCATCCGGATTAAGGGTACTTGCATATCTTGTAGTAATTCTGTCAAAAAAAATGAGCTTTTCCTTTAGAAGCGCCTTATTTGAAGATAGACTGAAAGATAGTAACTTTTCAAGCCTTCCTTCTCTTAATTTCCATTGACTGAGTTCTCTCTCTATTCTGTTATCCTGATTGTCCATATCAAAAATCTTAAGTTAGGATTACCATTAGTTATGCAGATTGTGATTTACCTTTACGCTTTCTTTGTTCCGGTACATCAGGAGCCTCGGGTTCAGATGTATCAGCGGTTTTATTACCCTTACCTGTTTTTTGAGTGTTACCCTTTTTTTCTGTCTGATCCTTCTTATTATCTTTCTCTTGATTTTTCTTGCTTCCAATCCTTTTAATATCGTTGTCAAACAGATTTATAATCTTGAACTTAGGATTGGCCGAAATAAAACGTTTTTCTTCCTTCCCATCATTGATAAATGTAGCGGATTGCAGATTACCTTTTTTTAAGGAATCAATAAGATTGCCTTTATACTCTTCGTTATTTAATTCCTTAATCGGATGATTTTCTAAGGCAGATTCAAGATCATAACCGTAGTTTTCACTGTACTTTTTCAATTTAAAATTTCCGCTTTCATCTGTCTCTTTAAAATCAAGCTGCACCCACGCGTTGTATAATTGTCCTTCACTGTTGGTCAAGTCTTTATTTACTGCACGTCCGCTTAGCAGGTTGTATGCTTCTTTTAAAGTGATATTGTTACCCTTATTGATATAAAAAGTTTGCTCAACTTTATGAGCATTCTGTTTCTCCATGCCTAACTGATATGAATTGAAGAAATACATATCAGTTTGTTTTGATTTGCTAAATTTCAACTTCGCATCTACCTTATCCTTTCCAAAAGAAGTTGAATATTTCAGGGAGAATTCGTCCGGTTCTTTTTTTATCTTTTTCCTGAGTTCATTCTCGAACTCCTCTCCAAAACCTGTGTACTTTACCTGATTTGCCAGGTATTCTAAGTTTTTCTCGTTCATAACTTTTGCATTTTGATTGTGGTTTAATTTTTCTGTTTCTAATCGGTGATATCGCATAGCAACCATTGATTCCAAATCAACAACGCCATCTTTTTCTAGCATAAGACTATTGTCTTGATGGGCTTCTGCCATTGTTCTATAGGCAGACCTTATCGCCAGATAATCATATTTATCTATATCTGTTGCCATTTCATAGCAGAACTCCTGAACGTCTAATTGTGTAGAAAAAAAAAATAGTTCGCTTTTATCAGTCGGGTTGGTATCTTCAAAAAAAGCCACAAATTCATAGCCTTCTTCACGTTTTCTGATGAAGTATTCAAGAATTTTTTGATAATTGTCCTTCCTTATTTTCATAATCAATGTTTAATGTCCTGATTGTTTCTCTACTGATTCTATAGCCTTGAATAATTCCAGTGCAACCTGTGGCACTATGGCATTTCCGTACCCCTTGACGCTTTCCATTCGCCATTTTGGAAAGGTAATTGCGTCCAATCTGCGGGAAAGCCCATCATCTCCGCCACAAATCGCGGGTTGAGCTGGCCATCCATTCCAATGAGGAATTTCACGGCTCCAGGCAGGCTTTCCAGTTCGTTTGCTGTCTTTCCCTTCCAATCTCTCGCTACCGGAGTAGGAAGCATCGCGATCAATCTTACCAGCGTCATGCTGTGCATGCTGCCTTGTTTGACTTGCGAAGATTTCATTTTTGATGTCGCGCCCGTCCCGTCCATTACCGTAACTGTGGGAATCAGGCCGTTGGATGCCGCTATCATGATCAATGCGTCCTTCATTGTCCTTTCGCTCACTTCCAGGGTCTGACTGTCTATCGAAATCCTGCCAATCTGTATGGTGTTTGGAGTAGGCAACAAACCAGACTCTGTCTCTGCGGTGCGGGGCGTTGACGGATGCAGCTGGAATACACAGAACGACTGGCGTCCCGTCTTCAAGTCGAGGTAGTACATATCCTGCTGATTCAATTTCTGAAATAATACTTCCAATGACTCTTCGTTGAAGCTTGATGATTGTCTTGTTTGCTTCCTGCTTACTGTTTGAACAAAAAAGCTCAATCGTTTCGATTTCCATTTGAGATAAACTTTCTGGCTCCAAAATGGTGAACAGTCCAGCAACGTTTTCAAGAACGATCCACTTAGGTCTTGCTTCCATAATAACTCTGCGAGTTTCCGGCCAGAGGTAGCGGTCATCTGTCTTGCCCTTTCTCCGTCCGGCCTGACTGAACGGCTGGCAGGGGAAGCCTCCTGTGATAATATCAACACATCCTCGATACTGAGCTGCGTCGAACTCGAATATATCTTCATAATTTTCTGCTTCAGGCCAATAATAAGTCAACACTTGCCTACAGAATGAGTCCTTTTCGCAATTAAAAATATTAAACCACTGCATCCATTCTGCGGCAAGATCAAAGCCGCCTATTCCACTAAATAAACTTCCATGTCTCATCATTTTCCATCCCTTCTGTTTAGTTAGTTATTCAGTTATCTAGCCTATATTTTTGGCAGTACAGTGGATTTGACGATAGTTGTATTATTTACTTCCAGCTCCAAATGTCTTCCGCCATTTTTTTCCATGAGTTGAATAATCAGCAGTTTGTCGTCCGGAATTGTGAATTTTGGCAATGAAAACACCATATTTTGTGCGGACTTCCCAATAATCTTATCGGTATTTTGGTATGCGAAAACTGGCATGACTTCATTTTCCTGCGAAGCAGTACGCTTGGATTTTTTCTTGTCACGGATGAAAAAACGAAGCTGTTCTACATCATAATTCAGGTTTGAGAAATTCTCTATCTTAATTCGGGCATACAGCAAGTTGTTTTGGATAAAAATGCCATTCAATTGCAATAGCATTCCAAACTTTACGTCTGTAATGCGCTTTACCCTGTTTTTAGAGGTCAGAGCCTTTTGAGCATAGATTTCTGTTTCATATTTATTAATATGCTCAGGGCTCAGAAATACGGTACCGGGCTTATAAACGTCATCGGTTAATGACAAATTGAGCATCGCCGGTTGTTTGGAATAATTAATAACAAAAGAATTGATTTTTCCATCAGCAGTTACCACCGTAAGGTTTGTTTCCTGAAAATCTTCTTTTGCAGCCTTTATCTGAAGTATATTTTCCACTCCTTTTGCCTTTTGCACCAAAATATCTCGACTGCCTCGATCCACACTCACAATAGCCTGCGGGAAGACAATGTTACTGGTCTTAAGGAAAGATATTTCTAACCTGTAAGGTTGAATCGAAGTTGTTTTAACCTTGTTTGATTTTTGTGCCAATGCACTTAAATTGCCGCCTATAAAAAGGAAAAATCCCATTATCATCACTACCGCTACACTAATCTTCTTCATCTTTTGGAATTTTATAGTTAATATTTAATCTGTTAAGCTCTGTTTCTGTTTTTCATCACGCAAAAGAACCTGATAGCCGGCTTTTACAACCACCTTTATAAGTTTTACTTTTTTACTAAACAGACTTTTGGCTGCTTCAATGCCAGCTCCGGCAGCCTGCATTTCCCAGGAAGGATCAAGGCTTGTCATTCCTATATTTTGCATCGAACGCTCGGCTGATTGCTTGGCAACATCCCTTGTTATGGCACCGGGTATATAGATACCATCCATTCCATCAAGATCATATACGGTAAGCTCCACCGGAAATAATGAATTCCCGAACCGGATATTATCTATCTTGATTCCCAATCTTTCTCCATTTAGTGCTGTTACACCAAACAAAAAATGATCTTTTGGAATAATAACACCGTTTATCTGAACATCTTGGACAAGTCTTAATTTCACTGTTGAACCGTTCACCAGTGTTTGATTCTCATGAATCACAGCTTGTATCGCATTCTGAACATTCTCCGAAACACCCATATCTTCCAATGCATAGAATGCATTGCCTTTTTCGTTCGCTCCTGGCTTTGACTGCAATAAGGAAACCACATTCTCTAAACTCTTGTTGGTTACAGGATATACCTGTCCCTTTTTCATCTTGGAAGATTGGTTTAATTTCTCCTGTACTCTGCCGGGATGTTGAATATCTAAGATTTTCTCCAGCATACCGTTTAATTGTCTCATTTCAGGATCTTCTCCGTTGGACTGATTCATCATTTTCATCATTTGTTCCAGTTTGTCTACATCGCCCGTGCCCATTGGAGAACTGACTGAACCATTGCTATAATTCGGAACGTTTGAATAAGCTGCGTTAGTTATCGCAGGTTTATTCATTTCTCTGTTCAGTTCAGCCAATTTTTGATAAATCTTCTCTTCATTAGGGTTGTTAAAACTGTTTCTTCTGTTTAATGAAGTATTGAGTCCGGAATAGTTCCCTAAACCTGTGGCAGCATAATCAGGAGAACCAGCTCCCATAGACATATCCTGATAGTTGGGGTCATTTTTAATGAGCTCCTGAAATTTAACCGAATCCAGTTTTGCCTTGTCGTAATAACTCATTTTGTCCATTGCCTTAATCTCTTTTAGATTCGCATCCGGCAGTAAAGCATTAAATCCAGTTTTCTTAACCTCTTTTGATTCCGATGCTTCCATTTTACCACCTCCCAATGCCCAGAAAAAAATGGTCATAAATGGTAAAGCTAAGACCGGAAGTACAAGGAAAAACTTGCGCTGTCTAATCATCTTTTTTTCCATAATTGTTTGATTTTAATTGTGAATTAAGTTGTTTTTCTATTTTCTGTACACTATCCAATAGTTTTAAATAATCCTTTTTTGCGGTAGCCGGTCGCATTGGTTCCCCGGTGTTACTGATATTGGCTGGTTTCTTTATCGGAGCAATTTGCATGATGGGACTGGGACTTTGCTTACCCTTTAGCGCCTGAAGTACCACGCAGAAGTTATAAGCCGTACCGAGCAAGACAAAGACAACCAGTAAAACCAGCCAATTTTTCTTAGACATTTCCGCGGTAGCGATCTTCATGCCTTCAACCCATTTAGCTTGCACATAGCCGTAAACTTTATTAAAGCCATTGAAAGGCACAGATACCTTTTCAACATCTTTTTTCTCTTTAAAAAGTCCCATATTATTGTCGCCTGTTTTCTGTTTTTAAATCCCTGTTCTCAATGATATTCCAGCGCTCGATCAAAAAACCATGCGGATTATTATCACTTCGGCTTACGTTGCGCAAAGCACCCTCGGTAATCAGGTTTCGTGTAGTGATACTGGTAGGCCTGACAATGTTCTGTGTGGCATAGCAGCGAAAAGCATACGGATAATCATTAACGTTTACCGCCACACTGTCCACTGTGATAGTTTGATTGACATTACCTGAGATCAGCCCGGAATAATAGCCCGTTTCCTTCAGATCATCATAAATTCTTTTGGCACTGCCATCAGCCAGATAAAGTGCTTTGGTTGCATTTGCCTGTATTGCCTTATCATCAGGATCTAATGTAAAAAAAAAGGAATGGAATGTTTTAACATGGTCACGTGCTTCTACGGGAATGTTATCTTTTCTGTCTGCTGAAAAAGCTTCCAAAGCTTTCCCGTTGGATAGTATGTATATTTTTCCCTGCATGTTAGATACCAAACTAAAACTCTTATAAAGAGCGAAACAGACTATGACCGCACAGGCTATAATCACAACAATTGTAAAACTCCTGACATGACGGAATGCGGTATCGATATTTTTCATTTTCTTAAACATAGCTCCGCATTTAGTTATGAATTGCCTTTTAGCTTATCTCCCATATAGTCAGACGCAGAGCTTTTCCCATCATTAAAATAAGGCGATGAAGTAGCATAGGATGCCATATCCTGCTGAATTCTTCCAACCGCATTACCTAGTGTGTCCGCGGCCATACCAACACCTTGTCTACCGGTATTGACGGCATTCATCGAAGAGTTACTAAACAATGAAGTCACTTTTTGTCCTAAAGCGCTTCCCCCGGCATGAACTATATAATTAGCTACCGACGGTACAGTGAAATAACCTATGATTCCGATAATCATAAATACGAGATATCCCATATCTGTACGGCTGAAAAATGTATCCCCTTGCTGGTCTATTTGGCTCAAGTCAATACGGAGCATATTTTCCTGAATTTTCCCGATAATGCTTCCAAAAACATTAGCCACAGGTAACCAGAGGAATATATTAATGTATCGAGCCAGCCATACAGTAAGGGTATGCTGGAAACCGTCAAATACCGCGAGCCCAAACACCAGCGGCCCCAGAATAGCCAGCACAATGAGCTGAAATGTTCTTAGGGTATCAATGCAAAGTGCCGCCGCTTCGAACAATACCCGCAATACCTCACTCATCCATTCCTTTACCGAGTTGCGGAAATTGTACATCTGTTTCTCCATGAAAAACTCGAAATCAATAGACAACCCTCCCAAAAGACCTTCACTCTGACCTGCCAATTCCGGATAAGTATATTTAACCCATTGCTCACGGTTTCCTGAACCGGTTTCGCCAACATACATTTGCCATTTTTTAGTGCCTTTAATCGCTTTTTCCTTTTCCAGCAGCAAAGTTGCTATTGCCTTGTTAGATCCTTCCATCATCGCAGCTGTTGCAGTTACAGTCGGCTTCATTACGCCATTGATAATTCCAATTACACTTGGAAAAATGGCGATACAAAAACCGATTACAAATGGGCGAAAGAGGGGATAAAAATCTATCGGTTCTGCATTAGCCAAATGCCGCCATACTCTTGAAGCTATATACCATAGCGCCGCAAAACCTGCTAATCCCTGTCCGACACCGATAAGCTGACTACATAAGGGCATCATTTCATCATACAGCTGTTCTAAGACATTATGAAGACTGTTCATTTCGTTTGCCATGCCCTGAGCATGACTATTAATCGGTATTATGAGCCACATTCCCACAATTACCAGGGCTTTGATCCACTTTGTCATTTTCACCTGAATTAATGATTTATACCATAGACTTTACCGATGGATTCGGAATCTCTGCGCTCTTTTGCACGCTGCATGGAAAGTACCGTTGTCTTACTATTAAAGTGTCTCAGAAATTGCAACTTATCTTCCATATCCGAGTAGATATGGTCTATTGCATTAATGCGCTCATCATCACTCATCCGCATCTTTCCGGCAGTGACCACACCTATGAGTTCATCAAGGTTCCGCAAACTTTCCTTAAACAGGTTATCATAGACCTTTGCCAAATAACCTAATTCGCTTACCGAAAAATTTTCATCGATCCTAAAGCGGTTATAGGCATTTCTATATTCCTGTACCAATATGACCTGGAAATTAATTACCTCACCAACCTTTCTGTAATTGCGAACGGTCGGACTCACTTCCATCAATCCATCAAGGAATATCTTATGGATATTGAAGTTACCCTGTGAAATTCCCTTAATGGTATTATAACCTCCTGAAAGCGTCTGATAGCCCTTTTTCATATCACTAAGTATCTGCTTAAACTGAGCCAACTTTTCAATATTGAGAGCCAATTGAGCACTTTCCGCCACCTGAGCCCGGCTCTTTACCATACCGGCTAGAACCAGGCATATTATCCAAACAATCCTTTTCATTTACCTATTAATTTATGCCCTGCCAAACACGGCTGTTTCCTGCTTCGTTCTTTTCCTTTAACCTGGCCACCACCATGATTTGGTTTTCTTTAGTGAAGCTTTGAAAGAAACCAAAATGATTTTGCATCTCCCTATGTAAATTGTCGACCCTACTGATCCTTTGTTCATCTGTCATTTCGAGTTTCTGATCTGTTATGACCATAAGGAGTTCATCCAAGGTTTTATCAGAATGTGCCAACAATCGGGTATAAACACCATTAAGGTATGCCCGTTCTGAACTTGTAAACAGATCACTTTGATTAATCTTCGGCCTTAATTGCTGATATCCGCTTAGTATACGCACCTGTAAGGTAATGATATCGTCTACCTTCTGATAATTTTTGATTCTTGGATTGACGTTTTTTAGAGAGGTAAAATAATCCTCATGTAAATTAAATTCTCCCCTGGACATATTTCCTATCGTAGACAATCCTTCCTTAGCAATCTTATAGCCCTCCTTACCATAGTTGATGTACACTTGTAATGCGGCTATTTGTTGCTTCAGATATTTTTTCTGGGTGGCATTTTGATTGAACCACTCATTCCATGTCTGTGCTTTTAGCCCTATGCCTGACCACAGATTCATAAATACTATTATAACCAGTCCTTTCATATCCTTTAAACTTATTTTTTTTCTGTTGATACCTTCTTTCAGCCCTAGCTATTTTGATCGCCTGACTACAAGCAGGTAAATAAACATCGGGAGTCGTCAGTGTTTTATTAAACTGTTCTTTATTTGCTGTTAAGCTTATATTTACTTCGATAAGCGTAAACTTTCTTAATTCTTCTTTATAATAGATCAGAAATTCAGCTTTAATCAGCTCTTTTGTCTTCTCATTCTTGTGTATGATAGTTTTGAAGCTTAATACATGTTCAAGCCCGTAGTCAAAATATTTATCTTCCAAAAAAAAGTCAAATCCATTCCTAAGGCTATCTTCATCTTGCATGTCTATAACGAAATTGGAAACATTGTATCCATTAGTTATCAGCCTGTTTTCGATCTCATCAAAAGCACTTTTTATATCTTCTAGCAGCCTTTCCATACTTTTCGGATTTATAGCCCATATAGCTTTTTAAGATGATCTTTTTCCGCCAGTGTCGTAGTGCGTTGAATGCTCAAAATGGCATTCTGCTGATTGAAAGCCCGCAGATCATTATAGTTTTCCTCTATCCTGTCGGCAGCGGCATTGATAATCTCCAATCGCTTTGCATCGCTCATTGTAGCGGTAAACGACTGAACCACCATAGTGATCTGATTCAGGTTCTTTAAGCTCTCTTCCAAAATACCGGAGTAGACCTGCCCCATATAATTGATTTCTTTTGCTGTGAAATTATCATCCTGATTGAGCTGACCCCAAACACGATTGTATTCCTGTACCATTCTTAACTGCTTTTGCGTGATCTCCCGGATGCGCTGGTAATAGCTGATAATGCTCTTAACCTTGTGTAATTCTTCGTAGTACTTTTGGTACTGCTCTTTTTGTTTTTCCGTCCATTCGGCAATTTCCTTTAGTTTTAATTTTGAGAGTGCATTCTCAACTGCTTTTTGTGCATTTTGAAGCCAGATCACTTTGTTTTGCTCCCGTTGGATTTTTAAATCAATAGCCTTAATAGCCTTCGCCACCGCAGCCCCGAATAGTCCGAATATCCCGGCTGCATGTACCCGCTGAACGGGCAGTACCGTGGTGGCGATCATGATACTGATTACCATTATTTTAATATACCTTTTCATTTTTCAGTTATTTAAGTTTACTTAATCGAATTTCTTCCGCCATTGCACGTATACCCTTTAGAATGTCCCCTCCGAATTGATCCGCATGCTTCATCAATCTTACCTTTTCACTTTGTTCAGTGGTGTAAGCGAGGTATTCTTCAACAGATACTTCCGTCCGATATACTTTGGATAATACACCGCCAAGAGAAATGAATACTTCCTTGTATTTTTTAGTGGGATCATTGGCTTTGTTAACCGATAATACCAGAGCCTTTTCCTTTTCGGTCAGTCCAAGAAGTTCCTGTATCTGGTCAAACTTATTCTGGTATTTGCTTTGATCAAGCAAAATTTTACAGTCGCTATTATTGATGATGGCTTGTTTTACTACCGGTGAGGAGATAATATCCTCTACTTCCTGTGTCACCACTATTGCTTCGCCAAAGAATTTCCGGACTGTTTTAAAAAGATACTTGATGTACTCAGCAAATCCCTCTTTCATCAAGGCTTTCCAAGCTTCTTCAATTAATATCATCTTACGAAGTCCTTTCATTTTCCTCATTTTATTGATGAATACTTCCATTATAATGATGGTAACGACCGGAAACAAAATAGGGTGATCTTTTATATTGTCCAGTTCGAAAACAATAAACCGTTCCTGTAAAAGATCAAGGTTCTCGGTTGCATTAAGCAGATAATCAAACTCACCACCTTTATAATAAGGGCGCAGTACATATAGAAAATTATCAATGTCAAAATCCTTTTCCTTTACCTTGTCGCCAGTTAGAACCGCAACATACTGATCCCTTAAAAATTCATAAAATGTATTAAAGCATGGAAACACATCCGGGTTACTACTATCCAAAAAATGGTAATAACCACCTATCGCATTGGACATAGCAACATACTCAGACCGCTTAAACTGCTCATCGTCTTTCTTCCAGAGCGCAAGGAGCAACGTTTTAATGCTCTCTTTCTTTTCGGTATCCAGATTATCACCTTCGCCAATGTAAAAGGGATTAAACCGGATTGGATTTTCTTCGCTGTATGTGAAGTAGTAGCCCTTTACCATATCACAAAGTCCCTTATAGCTATGACCTACATCAACAAGAACGACATGCGTGCCTTGCTCGTAGTAGCTGCGTACCATGTGGTTGGTGAAAAAACTTTTCCCGGAACCGCTTGGCCCCAAAATAAACTTATTCCGATTGGTGCATATACCCATTTGCATAGGCTCATCAGAAATATCGACGTGTACCGGCTTACCGGTAAGTCTGTCGCCAAGACGGATACCCATCGGACTTAATGAACTGCGGTACCCGGTTTCAAGATTCAAAAAGCACGTTGCCTGTTCGGCAAACGTGTCGAAGGTATCATTCATCGGAAAATCGGCACTATTGCCCGGAATTCCTGCCCAAAATATTTGCGCAGCACCTACTGTTTCCTGTTTGGCTACAGCATCCATTTGAGCAAGAGCAGAGGAGACCATGTTCTTTAAATCCTTTAACTTTTCCCTTTCATCCGTCCAGACCAAGACATTGAAATGTGCTTTTACCGGTAGGCGCTGCTGACTGATAGCCTCATTCAAGAAATCATTAGTTGCGTCCCTGGCTATGGTATTCTCCCTGCTATAAGCGGATAGCGATTGCAGCCGCAACCGTTTACTCTCCAATTTTTGAATCGTCTTTTGCCCGTCATCGATAAAAATATACTGGCTGTAAATGTGATTGCAAGAAAGTAATTGCCCTAGAGTACTGGCAAATCCAATGCTGAATTTTGTTTTATCAGTAGAGTATCTGTCATAGTTTATGCGGCTACCGCAAAGTGCTGGCAAGTTCGCAGCATCACCAAGCGTGTATAACTGTGCATACTGATCGCCTACTTTAATGCCGTCACTAAAATCAATATCCTTGATTAGAAACGAGTCCTGTTTTTCAGCCAGATTGCAATACCGTTCCACAATTCCCATCTGGCGGCGGCTGCTCCGCAATTCATTTTGCTTTAACCTTTTTAAAGAGATAAAGCCGCACTCTTCCAGTATATGCTTAAATTGCCCACAGGAATCAAGGAAATCTTGAAGTATTCCCGCATTCAGCGTTTCTTCAGGGACGATACTTTTTCTGATTAAATTCGAAAATAACGAACTGCCTGCTTTTCGTCCTGCCGGTTTCCTGGTCAGGTAGATATAGCAGCTATGGTCTAAAAAAGGACGTTCGTTGAAAAAACGCTCACTTGACCTTGACAGGAAACTGGTATCGTCTTTGGTAAAGTCTGCCTTGTATTTGCTGTCGATAAACCAATCTTGCTTTTGCAAGACGGTAAATTTTGGCAATATCTTTATTGCTTTTATCCAATTCTGGTGAAAGGTTTCATATTCGTTGTCCGATAGGGTGAAAATCTCCGGCAACTCGACTTTAAAAGCTACGGTTATATCGCCTTGTTTGGACAGGATACAATCGTGTTCCACTCCCATAACAGGCATCAATTCATTCATCCATGTATCCATCTCATTATTGCTTTAACTGTTTTCCTTTAGCTTTCTAACTCATAGCCTGCGGCTTCTCCGTTGCTTTTTATCTGCCTTGTCATCCATCTTTTCATTAACCGGTTTTTGCTTCTTCAGATTTTCCTCGATAAGCCTTACCATTCCAAATTCTTCCCAGGATACTACATCAGCCTTGAAATGCGAACGTACATTGACTTCTTTCAGAGTTTGGAACTCCCTTTGGCGGTATTTACGATTGAAGCCAATCGGATCTAAATCATACTCTGCAGGAAAAGCAACAACCACTAAATCTTTTGGGATTGCTGTTATATTCTCGTAATCAAGTTTCTGATACTCTTTTTTTTGCTTGTCATAGGGAATTACATAAGCATTCCTTTCCTCATCAAAGCGCTCTTCAATTTCGGTAAAGCTAATTCCATTGGAGATGAAATCATCCGCAGGCCGGAGGCAATCCTTAGCCACATCAACATAAAACAGATCACCCTCAATATTTATCGTAGGCAATATTCCTGACATCCGGCGGTTCAATGCCTTCTGGTCAACCATAAGATCAAAATCTGTTTTTGACTTCACCTCTTCAAGTTTACAGCCATACTTTTGTGCCATACCAACAGGATCAAGATCAACCAGTTCGGGCACATTGACAATGACATTATACTGGTCAGTACCTGCAAAGATGGACATGTTATTACCGATCGTATTGTAGATAAATTGATACCCCCGGTTCATTTCGTTCATTGCTAAGAATGAAATAACATTATTGTCGTTATTTTTTTCCCTCAATTGTAAGTTCTCAACATCAACAATGAACTCTGTACCGTTGATGTTAAATATTGGTAGTTCCCTTTTCATCTCCTATTTACTTAAACCATTCCCTTTTCTGTTTTTTATGCTCGCAGAGGACTTTTTTGCTATTTGCGGTATTTGCTTTTGTTTGTTTAACTCAACAAACCTTACCAATGCGGTCTGATTCAGTGGTATTACTTCCGCTATTATTCTTTTTGAAATTGGATTATTTTCGACAAATTTCCTTTGGTTCAATCCATTTTCCCTGGCTACAGCAAAAGGATCAAGCTTCAATCCTCCCGGAAACTTTACGATAACCACATTTTCTGGTAAGGTTGTCGCATCAAAATCAAGGTCAACTATTTTTTTTTCCTTAAAATCATAGGGCAGATAATAATAATCCCCGTAAAAATTCCCTCCTTGTTCGGAGAAAGAAATCGGTTCCACCTCCGGATTATCTAAAGCCCTTAGCAAACGATTACACCAGTCAACCTCATAAACCTGCCCGGCAATTTCAAGTTCTGGCAATACACCTTTTTGCCTGAGCCTGAGCAGTTCATTCTTTGATTCTTCATCTTCCACATCACCTCCCTTCAAAAACCACGGTAAACCTTCCTGCTATTGCATTTAATGTTTTTAGGGATTTGCCTTCTGGCAAGTTCTTTCATCAGCCCATATTCCCCATACATGTTACTCATGCGGTATACTTTCATAAACACTAAGGTTCCGGATATACCAATTACACCAAGGCAAACCAGTGTTGGCAGACCTATGATATACATAACTGAATACACAATCAGCAATCCTACCACGCCCGCGCCCAGGTACCAGATGTATTGCGCCTTCAAACCTTTAAATTCTATTGACTGGTTAATACCCTTATTAATTTTGTAAACGCTATTTGCCATTGTGAATGTTTTAAAATTTTATACGTTGCCCTCTCCGTTGCTGTTTTGTGGAAACCAAATCCATTACATCTGCTTTTTCGGATAGTTCCGAATCACTGACTACCATTTCAATAATAGGGGCATCCTCAACCGTACCATTTGCAAGCAGACGCTTTTGGTTTATATTTATTGAAATTTCCCTTTCCAGATTACTTAATTCATTTTTAAGGGTTTGCAACTCCTTATCATGTAAAAATGAGCGCGCGCAAAGCTGCTCAAGTTTTGGAATTTCCTGTGTGTAATTTTTTAATTCCCGTCCATATTTTGAAACAAGACTATCAATCCTGTCAATTGCATTCAGGAAATGTCTCGCTGCAATTTTGTGGTTATCAATATTTGGATGCCCCTGATTATAGGTATACTTTATTCCGTCACTTCCCCGTTGAGCAAAAAAATTAATAGTATATGCACTTCCAATTTTATCGGTAAAGAAATTTTCCTGCCTACGGACATACAAATCAAATCCATATAACGAACCTATTTTTTGAACATCAGGATCACCAGTTTTAGGTTTCCAATTTTTGTACATATCGATAATATGCGCACCTGTTTTTTCTGGATCATCAGATTTACAGCCAATTAAATTCACAGGATTGGCCTTTGTTCCATCTTTTTCAAACTGTAGGTATTTATGGTAATTGACAAGATCTTCTGCAAGTTTATTATATGTGACTGTATCATTTGCCTGTCCTTTTTTTCTTTCCTCCAAACTAGCCTTGTACCGGTTCAACTCGCGAAAGTGAGAACTTCTCAAGCCCTCCAGAACAGTGACTTTCTTTTCGAGTCTGCTTTTTTCCAATAACGAGGTATCACCCGACAAAATGGCTATATATTCTGAAAAATTCATGCCGCTCTGTTCATCCATCGAACCTTCATCAATTGTTCTCACGTTCAGCTCACAATTCTTCATCTGTGAAATAAAAGTCTGCTTGTTTTTCAGCAAATTGAACTTATAATTATCAAGACTTTGTTCAACGGCATAAATAAAATTCTTAACCTTGTTATCGTAACATTCTTTGGCTATAACATTTCCCTGCCTTGCCCCACGACCGTTCCTTTGGTCAAGTTCCGATGGCTTCCAGGGAATGTCCAGATGATGCATAGCCACCATACGCTTTTGAACATTAAGACCAGTTCCTGCTTTTTCTGTACTCCCAACAAGAATGCGAATCTCTCCGTCATTCATTTTTTTAAAGAGGTTCTTCTTTTTAGAACCATCCCATGCCGAATCATGAATAAAGGTTATTTCATGGGCAGGGATGTCAAAGTCTTGTGCCAGTTTCCCTTTTAGTTCATCATACACGTTAAATCGTCCTGGCTTTGGGGTTCCTACATCACAAAATACTATTTGAGTACCCCTATGTTTAATACTTTCCCAATAGATCTCACTAATATTCCGCGCTGCTGTATTGATTTTATTGTTCGGATGATCGCCATAAATTTCCTCATCAATCAACCGCATATCCACAGCCATTTTTTTTGCATAGTTAGTTGCAATGAGCATTCTGGCCTGGTCTTCGGAGTCTGATAGCTCTTGCCTTCCAAGCAATGTGGCATCACCAGTAGAAGCAAACTCCATTAAGTTCTGAATAAAATCTGCCTGTTCCGATGTTGGTTTGATGTTAACCAGTATCTCATCAATCTCCGGTTTGTCAAGATTGATATGTTTAGCCGTTTTGTAATCCGTAATTTCGTTATAGAACATAGCCAATTCTGGAACTTTTATAAAATGTCTAAACCTATCCTTGGCTACGATCTCATTGGTAACATTAAATTCAAAATCTGTAGTTTTCTTTGCATATACTGCTGCCCAAGCATCAAAATTTTCAATCCCCAATCTTTTCATTTCCTTTGGCCGTAGGTATTTAAAAATGAGGTACATTTCCGTTAGACTATTCGAAATTGGAGTACCGGAAAGGAATGTTGCACACAAGTCTGCATCGTACAACTCTTGAAACTGTCTGACGGAGAACAGCATGTTCAGCGCCTTCTGGCTTCCCTCCATGTTTCCGATTCCTGCGACCCGATTGTGCCGACTGGTAAAGGTGAGGTTCTTGAACTTATGACTTTCATCAACAAAGAGATGGTCAACACCCATCGTTTTTAAATCTATTCCCTCATCTTTCCTGCTTTGAATACTTTCCTGGACCTCTTTCAACTTAATGTCTTGGTTTTTCTTTCTGATTTCCAAACCTTTCAACATCTTTTTTGAAATATCGCCCCCAATATTCCTTACCGTTTCAAGATCTAACTCAATGTTGTCCAATTCTTTTGCAAGTATGCTCTGTTGGATTTCCGGACTTTGGGGTATCTTTCCAAATTGGTCATGTGTCATTATGATACAGTCCCAATTGTTGTTCTTGATTTCATGGAACAACCTTAAGCGATTCTTAGGTTCAAAATCACGATCACTAGGATACAAAACCCTCGCACTTGGGTAGGCCTTTTTAAATGTTTCCGCTATATCACCAATATTTGCTTTCAAAGCAGTAATAACAGGCTTTTGCACAACGCCAAGCCGTTTCATTTCCTGTCCGGCCACAATCATGGTAAGTGTTTTACCAAGTCCTACCTCATGGTCAATCAACCCACCACGATTCTGAATAATTCGCCAGGCAGCATTTTTTTGTGAGCTGTACAAGTCTTCGATACCCAATGCTTTTCTGTCCAACCCTGGAAAACTAAGATGGCTTCCATCATATTCCCGCAAGACAAAGCAATTATAGGTGTTGTTATAAATATCTTCCAGCTCTTTCTTCTGGTCATTGCCCAGTTCCGTTAGCCAATTGACAAAATTGTTTCGAATGAGCTCAATCTTTTGATGCGCCAATTGTATAGCATCATTATCTGGCTGACGTATTGTTGCCCCATCATTCATTTTTATTTCATAGGTAAAAAACGGTGCCGTATTTTCAAGGGCATGTTCCAAAATGGTGTAACCATACATAGTTCTTCCACTCTTGGGAAACACTGCATACTCACTATCGACCTTAGTGTTGTGACTTACTTCAACCTTGAAGCTATCTAATGATCGCAAAAAATGTATCTTCGTTTTTTCCTCAAACAATTCAGTAGCAAATTGGTTATAATACGATTCGGGTATCCATCTTTCGCCAAGATTAAAATCCAGCAGGTCGAACGGTATCCGTTCCGGCTGGATCTTTGCTAGGGCATCCAGGCTTCGCTTGTACTGCCCGTTTTCCGACTGAGCTTCCAATGCTTTTTTAACATCGGAAAGTTTTTGGTGAACATTACCGCTCAGATATTTATCCCTTGTTTCCCAAATGTCTCCGTTTGGGTTCAGATAAATCCGCTCATCCAAAACCGCAATAGACTCTTCATCCGAGATGCCCATTGCGGAACTTATAAATGCAATATCAACATATCCCAGATCATTAAGGCTTCTGGCTAATGCTTCTAACGGATCTTCCGTCTTTAATAATTCCTGCTTCTTAAAGATACTCTGGGTAAGGATATCTGATTTGACAAATTGTACACCATCTCTTCGCTCCAGGGAAGAAAGCACTGTGTGTCCCAATGCCCTGTCTTCAAGGATTAACTTGCGATTTGCCGGATTATTAAGCTGCCCGTACTTTGCTATAAAAAAATCATAGGTTTCATTTACTTTTCCGCGATACCGTTCGTTTATATCTTCTCCGGAAAGTTCCCGTTCTGCCAAACCGAAGTAATTATCCCTTAGAAGAATGTAGTGTTGAAAGAAAGCATTACTGTCTGTAAGATTAAGGCTTCTGAAACTTGCCCTATTGTAATCCTGATCGACCTTTTCCAGAATACCAATAGTTCCTCCATAACTCACCAATGTTCCATCTGTATAGAAAGGTTTTATCGGTGAAAAATAATCTGGTGTACTTTTAGAATTTGCAAAAAAGACCGATAATGTACTGTCCCCTTCATATTTGAATGTATGGTCATACCCCTCCAAATAAACCGAAAGTTGCCGCATCTCAGTACTGACCAGACCCGAAACCATCCAATTTGCCGAAAGATGCTTTACCTCATTGACATTGGAGTATAATTTATACAGATAGCGGTTTTTGGCATCCTTAGCGGTGACCAGAACTATTGCTTCATGGCCGGGGTTATCCGTTGTTCTTATAACACCGACCATTCTGGCCGATTGTTTTTGGACGACAGTTTGGTCAAGGTCATTAATATAGGCTGCCGCACGATTGATGTTATCGGCCGGAACGACATCAAAGAGGCCCAACTGCCCGATAAATTCGGCTTTTGAATTTTCGGGCATGGGTAAATAGTTAATTTCCAGCTTCTCTGATGGATTTTTTTCTTCCTGATCTACAACGATCGCTTTTTTAAATCGATGCTTATCCAGTCTTTTTCCAATCCCATCCGTTAGAACTATATTTAGCCGCTCCGCTATGGCATCGATGCTTCCACTTTGCCAAATACCATTATGGGCTTTGCCATACTGGTTTGTTCCTTCATATATTTGGTCTCCAACGGTAATATGAGTGAGATTCTCCGAAATAAACCGGTTCTGATAGAACATACCATATACATTCTCTTTTTTATCGCATTCTATCAACCGTTGCTCTATCTCTGAGAGCGTTACTTTGCTGTTATTCTTTTGAACAATCAGAAGATGATTGGGAGCTTCTGTATTGCCTGTATCCTTCATTAGATTATCCGGCATTATGGCAAGCGCTACAAAGTCTGCACGATCAAAGAGATACTTTCTGGCCTGCCCGTTCAGGGGCGTATTCAAAAACGCATCTGTTGTGATATAAGCAATAACACCTCCGTCAGCAGCTTTCTCCAATCCTTTGGCAAAAAAGTAATTGTGAATACGATCCGTTAACCCTAAAGCTTTTAATTCCGGATCATAAACAGGAAAGTTCCCAAAGGGGATATTACTCACAACAAGATCATAGCTTCCCTCATCATCTTTTTCTGTTTCCTCAAACCCACAGATGTGAGTTGAAGTAGGAACCGCATTGGCTGCATTAATTGCCAAAAGGATTTTACCCGTTAACATGTCCTTCTCCACAGCAGTTACCTTCTGCATCTCTGGAAATGCTTTTATAGCACGGTCAATAAATACGCCGGAACCAGCAGAAGGCTCATAGAGCCGTTTGGGAGAAATTGAATTCTCCCTGAGAACGGCATAGAGAATATCAGGTACAACTGCTGGTGTATAAAATGCCGTTAAAACACTTTCTTTAAGTGATTTTATGTTTTCCTTGTATGCAAGCTCACTAAGGTTCTCTTTTAAAAGTTCATGCAGTTCACAAATGAGCTCAAAGTATTTCAAATCATTCCCGGTCGCCCCAAGGCTCCTCCATTCCTCCTTTGTAGTTGGAGGATACAAAATGGCTTTAATACCACCGAAACCGGCATACTTACAAAGCTGCTCGATATCGCTCTGCTCAAAACGATTCTTACCATCCCAGGACAGAGCGATCCTGATTGCGGCGATATTATCCGCAAGTTTTTTTGATATATTGTAAGCCATCTCCAATCATTTTATCATCCCACATCATTACTTTCAGATTATATCAGGTAATCATGTACCTCCGCTATTATGGCGTACCTTAAATGCCTGTTTTCCTCATTCTCCATTGAAAAATCAAACCTTTCAAAGGTTTCCCTACAGGCCTGTATCATATTGATTAGCTCGTAGGTCAATGTGCCGTCTTCCTTCAATCTTTCAAAATCTTTTGGAAATTCTTCTTCAACAATCCCCCTGATGTAAAGAAACCGTGACGGTTTAAGGGGAGCAGTAAGCTGTTCCATGCATTGTTCCTGTATAATGTAATCAGGGATTTGTGCCTGGATCTGTTGATTTACAAAATCCATTACGCTTGCAACCTGATCTTCGAGATACTTGGAAACAGAATAGCTTTCCTGCAGATCGAACATCTGGTCTGGATTATGGTCAACAATGTATTGCCATAACTTTTCCTTTAGAATCGTAATCATAACCGAGATTTTAAACGCCGAAGAAACTTTGAATTACCGTGGCGACAACCACTAAGAACACACAGCTACCGAACCAGGCAGCAGCTACCTTTCCGGTGTCCTGATCCCCTGCATTCCACTTCTGATAAACCTTGATTGCCCCGATCAGGCCAAGTAATGCACCTACAGCATACATCAGGTTAGTTCCAGCAGCAAAATAACTCCGTACTTTCTGGTTCGCTTCGTTAATACCGGCGATACCATCCTGCGCATAGGCGGTATATTGATACGCCAATACCGCAATAAGCACTAGCGTAAGAATTAAGCCCTTACGTTTTTCTTTTTTCGTTTTCTTTTCCAACATTTCCATCTCACACGAATTTTAATTTTTAAAAATTTAAGAGTATAAAAAGCGAAGTGGTTTCGCCGTCTCATTGACCGTATTCTGACCACACTTTACCTAACGCACCGGGACGGACAGGGAAACCAACTTCGCTAGTAGCTGTTACCTAGTGTCACCACAACAAATCAACCTCCTCTTCACTAAGGGCAACAGCTCCATATTTTTCGCACTCCGAGACGATCAACTCATTTATTGATGCCCGAAGCGGAGAATTCTTAATCAAGGGATATTCCTTCAGCGTTACGCTGATATAGTCTTTAAATTCATCAGGTTCAAGTTGTACCTGAGCCGTATCCGAGATGATACGTTTGATTTTCGTTATAAGACGCTCGATTTGTTCGAAATCCTGGTCTGATGATGCTAAGAAATGATTTTGTTTTGTTTTCGTGGAATTATCTTCATAATCCTCTTCATCGAAGGTAGTGTTGAAGTTCATTTTTTTTCGTCCCGAAAAAAATCCAATAATTTCAACTCTGTAGTATCTTAAGCCTACCAGCAGGTAATAGGCTCCTGTTCCTATGGCGATTCCTAAAAAGAAATCCGTCCAGGTAATGTTTGTAAACATACGCTTCTCATTTAATCGTTCGACATTTCCAGACCTGGTATACCGGGGCTGTTTTCTTTAAGTTCAATGGCAAAGTTGCGACGATAAGCAAGGCCACACAAGTCCAACATTTTGTTGTTACCTGGTACCCTTCGAGTTGGACTCTACTTTAATTCCATAAAATAACGGGCTTTAATGCACTTTTTCTATGGAAACATCCCTGAAAGAATTAGGATAAATCAAAATCTCGTCTTGCTACAAAGTTCGGGATTAGAGTGCGGTGGCGCTTCAAAAAATTCCGCCATAAACACCACCCACCGGCATCAGCCATCATTTATTGCGTTGCTTTTTGGCTTGCTTCTCTAATACCGGAAGGTGCACCATAACAAATTTTTTAACACTAAAAATTAAATATTATGGAAAGCCAGGTAAATAACATTAATCTGCTGGAAGTTGCAGAAATGCAGTTAGTATATAGAAATAAGATAAAAGCGTCTCTAAGACCCAGCATAACAAGAGCTGACGACGCTTATAAGATTTTCCTAAATAATTGGGATGAAGATCGCATTGAAATGGTTGAGCAATTCAAGATTATGGTACTTAATAGAGCCAATAAAGTATTAGGGATATTCGAAGTTTCCACAGGAGGTACAACAGGTACCGTAGTTGATCTGAAATTAATTTTCTCAGCGGCACTACATGCAAATGCCTCAGCAATCATCCTGGCTCATAATCATCCTTCCGGAAATTTAAAACCCAGCGAAGCCGATAAAACCATAACCAGCAAGATTGTGGATGCAGGCAAATTGCTTGATATACAAGTCTTAGATCATCTCATCATTACTACAGAAGGCTTCTTTTCCTTTGCAGATGAAGGACTGCTCTGATTCCGCTAAAAATGAAAATAAAAAGGGGCTTATCGCCCCTTAACTCATTTCGTACTTACCATTGAGCCAATTCCCAGCCATTATCAGTAAGTTTGAATTCAGCCTTTCTTTTGTTCTTTCTGGAAACCTCTAAGTCCTTGTTTAGTCTGAAAAAAGGTGTCACGTTGTTAAAAGCGGTACTATACTCAACAACCGTAATACCTAGTGTTGGTTCGGCATATATCCTTTCGATTTTTTCAAAATCCTCATCTGCAATCTTTACATTTTGGACTTTAATCTTTCTATCCTTTTCAGAAGTAGGCAGCAGGAATGGAACCGCTGCCGGAGTAAATTCTATAAAAGCTTTACTTCCAAGTTCAGAATAGTGGAGATTTTTATTAATTTTTACTAAACCATCCTTTTCAAAGCCCGCCTTCAATAATATTCTTGCCTGTTCAGGATCACCACAGAAGATTTCACGACTGATCGCAATAGGATAACCTTGGCTCTTCCTTATTATCAATATTGCTTTCTCCTTTGTTAATTCCTCTTTTTCACAGCTAATGCAAACAACACTGGTCATCATTAGAATAATAATGCTCCTTTTCATAATATGTAGGTTAATTGGTTAATAGCCTTTTATCTTGTTGATAATCTTCTCCAATGCCTGAATAGCTATGTCTTTATCGCGAGCTTCGGCGATGTAAGATTTACTCCGCATAGCATCATAAGATAGATTTTCTTTGAATGGCGTTGACAAATGTGGAACAAGTGTTCTAAAAACCTGATTCATGGACTTAGCAACTAAGATTCTTGCTTCATCCGCTCCACGCAGAATTAACCCTAACTGGTCGGTAGTAAGCATACAACGAACTTTGTTTATTTCCTTTGGGGCGGTTGTATTAGGCTTTGGACTAACCGTTGGTTTAGGTAAAGATACAATAGAAAACTGAACCAATCTTTCCAGATAGCGGATTTCCAGCTCAAACCAGTCATCCATAATCGCCTTAAGATCATGATAACCCGGATTTAGCTTAAATCCGGGTTTACGATGTTGCTGTTTAAAAGCCTTTTGATAATAATGTAGCCGTTCAATTTTTTCAGTTATGTCGTCACATGGCTCCAAAGCCTTAATAATTCTTTGTGTTAGCTGGTCAATGTATGTTTTACTGTTATAGTTCAGATAAATCAGAAGTTTATCAACTGATGTAAAAACATCATTTCCTTCATTATTTTCAAACTTCAACCCATATAAGCCTTTCACCAGCTCATTTTTGTAAAAAATAGCCCGGAAGGTAACTTCAAACTTATGGTTTTTTGTGTTTGTAAAACGATACAATCTTTTAAATATAAGCTTCGAGGGAGGCATTTCTTGTAGGACCTTATAATTGAGGTGCTGCCTCAGTTTATCCAGTTTAACTTTTAAAGCGGACTTAGTCAAGACCAGATAATTAGAGTTAACCCTCTCTTCAGGACTTAGATATTTGGCAAACCTCGCTTCCAAAAATGAAATCAGCTCGCTGAGTGTGGTGAGCAGTGTTTTATAAACTTTTTTAAGTTCAATCGGGCAATCGTCTAAACGATTTTGATTGGCAAATGCAATATCGGTAATATTAATAATGGATGAGTAATACTGTCTAACCAAAAGTTCCACCGCCTTAGTACTCTGTAAGGTGAATGTCTGTGTTTTGATAATTAACTGGATACGGGTTGTCTCTCTTTTCAGGTAAGTAATGATCTGCTCACACTGATCCGCAGTTAAAGTTTTTACATTATTGTCTTCAGGATTAAGGGTTACGGTAATTAATAAATCAATTGATTCTAAAGGGTAAGTATCTGTCATGATGATAAGGTGTTAATTAAACAATTGGTTATAAAGCATCGCTTTTTGTTATTTTTTGGGTTTGTGTGTCCCTTATGACAGATGTTACATGAAAAATAAAAATTATTCTAAAATCCTTTTTAGAAGTGCCAAGAGCTTATTTTTTTGTTGGTTTTAACTTAACTGATCCATCCGCTTTGCAATACATAATTTGCAATTAGACAGTGAAATAGTATAATTGCATTTCAATTTTGTTTTCTAACCAGTATTTAGTAACTTAATATAAGGTAAGTATCAGCAATGCATGTCTTAAGCTCCATAGATGAAAGGGAACTTCTAATCAGGTTAGGAGAAGAAACCGCGTTTAATACCTTATATGATCTTTATTCAAACCGAATCTACAACCGCTTATTAAAGCTTACCCAATCAGAACAGCTCGCAGACGAACTCTTACAGGACACTTTTGTTATACTCTGGAATAAACGAGATACCATTAATCCCGACCTATCCATAAAATCCTGGCTTTATAAGGTAGCTGAAAATGAGGTTTATCAACTTTACCGGAAAATTGCACGGGATAAAAAGCTACAGGAGCATATTGTTTCAACTTTTTTAGAAAGTTACTCCCACACCGAAGAAGGCATTTACCTGAAAGAAAGTCAGGAACTACTGGACAAAGCGATGGATCAGTTATCACCACAGCGCAGGCAGGCTTTTAAGTTATGTAGATTAGATGGTATGAGCTACCAACAGGCAGCAGAAATTATGGGGGTATCAACATCAACAGTTAGTAACCATTTGGTGCAAGCGACCAGTATTGTACGCAAGTACATATTCCAGTCACAAGAGCGAATGGCTATCATAATTTCACTTTTAATGCTTCAAAAATATTAGCTTAAACTTCTATAAACCATTTAATTTCGTCTATCTTTCTCCTGTTTTTTTATCGTGTGATAAATCCAAGACAATTCCATGAATCCTATAAAACCCGGCTTATTGTGTTTTTTTAATCCACCTACATCCTCCTGATATTTATACGATTTTCACGATATAAGATTATTCTATCTCTTTTTTTTGGTTAATAACAACTGTTTTATACCATATTCATGTTCAAGAATCTGTCCATGCTGGACAATCAGATCTATAGAGCGTTCATTAGTTTGTTTGATGTTCTGCATGATAGGCATTTCCCTCAGTCTTGAAGCAATGGAACTGATTGTCTGTTCATTTTTTGAATCATAGAAATCCTTCATTATTCGAATCATTGTATCCGAAAGCCTTGATGGACTATCGTCGATATACTCAGGTGAATGCCATGTTACATCGATTCCCTGATTTGAATAGGCATAAAAGTGCTCGTGTGTATCAATTAGCTCATGCGGGATAATCGATATATGATTTCTTAGAAATGGTAAGAAGCCGTAATACGAAGTCCAATTAAAATCTCTGAGTGCGTAATTCCCTAAAAAAAATGGTTCGTATGGAATATTATTGATATTGAGAAAATCTTTTTGATACTCATGCTTATCAAGGCATAGAGGAGCTACATAAAACGCATGTGAAAACCCTGTATTTGCATAGTTCATCAAAATGTTATGCTGATAATCATGTGCATGCTCTGCTTTTCTTCTAAGTTGAAAGTATAAAAAATGATCATCATTTTTATCTAGTCCAAGGTCATGCCTAAACTCTCTTATGTCTTCGAGTTTGCTTCTATTCTTTCGTCTAGAGGCCGCAACTTTATTTATTGTTTTTAATCCCTGCGATACTTTCGCTTGTATGTAAATTGGCATCGCGTTGGTGTCTTCGGATATAAGATCTGCGCCTGTTAGTTGTTCATTGGCATTTTCCAAATAATAAAACCCACCCAAGTGTGGGGCGAAGCAACCTAGGTAACGAGCAATATCAATTTCTATAAGTTTTTCCTTAAAATTACATTTGATCTGATAACTCATGATGAGAGGTTTAATTATTAATACCTACTATGTAAGCAATATTTATTTTGATAAAGAAGCATGCTACTGTACATACAAATCTACAAAATATAAACGTACCTAATGTTTGCAGGAAGCACATGTTTGTCTAAAATTTCTCGTGCAAAATGCTGAATCGTGCTTATAGTCCACTTCTTTTACCAAAAATAGGCTGTAGCTTGTCCCAGAATTGTTGTTCAAGAATTTCAACAATAAACCGGTCAATGTTTTCAGAGGTTTGGGAGATAACCTCAAAAGTGGAAATTTTCAGATCATATTCTAAACAATCATCCCACTTACAAAGGTGCAAGCTATAGACACGTCCCCCTCAGTACCGAGATGATTTTTCAAACGGTTTACAAAATCTGTTGTCTAGCTACCTACATACAACACACTGGACTGTGTCCTGTTATACCTGGATAGATTAACTTTGTCTATGTTTTTTGTTCTGGTCTTGTTTAACGTGTGGTAATGCTCAAAACGGCTTACTAATAGTTTCACTTTATCCTTCGATTTGATCTCGATGACATATATAATGGGATTAGTGCTCGTTTCTATCTTATGTAGTTGTTTTTTAAGTGTTGTCCTATCCCTAAACTCTTTAGAATTGAACGATATTTTCTGTAATGGTCGAATAGTAATCCTTGACATCTGATTTGCCAAATCCAGTGCAAATTGCTCTGACTTCTTAACTATATCAATGGCGTCAATCTTCATTCATCAAATTCTACTAATTAACTTTTATTTATAACGTGCAAACAGTTTCAACAGCATCTTTTCTTTATTTTATCTTCGTCAGAATATTATAATTTCTATCAAAACCAATAGAGAGTTTTTGAGAGATCTCGCCAATTTTCTTTGCAGAATAATTAGCTTCATCTAGCCATAGTATTTCATTGGTGTTTTTCAATTGGTCACGATAAAGGGTTACAGTGACATAGTCAAAATAATCTATTATTGCCAAATGAGGAGAATTTAGGTCGATGCCATAATCATAGGCCATCCGTAACAAGATTTCATCTTTTAAATTCTGTTGTGATGTCCAGCTATCCTCTCTTAGAACATCGAAAATCGAAAACACAGCGGAACAATATACAGAGTAGCTATCATGATTCCTTTTTAAGAAAGGTATCAGGTCATTTTCATTTTTGGCGATATGCTTGCAAAGTTCACGTACAAATTCAGATACGTCTCCAACAAAAGCTCCAGCATTGACAAAGTCACTCTCGAATTTCCAAAAATTAAATGCTCTTGCCGAGACATGTTCTTTTCCCATAAAAAGCTCGTTGGAGCCTGTAAATTTCTCAACTATAGCATTCCACCCTCTAAAGTGTAGGTTAAAATGATCAATTTCTATCGGCATATCAATGTCGTAATCCGGTATAAATACACCGCATTCTGTCATACCGCCAACGTAATCATCCCACCCTGCGAACCAGACAGTACGCTTTGACCTACTCTGATAAGGTTGTGAAACAAGTCCAATACTATTTGCTATTATTTCATTCACTGCTCCTTTTATATTAATAAAATATGTTTTTACTTCAAAAATCGTTCGTGTATAAATAGGATTATGTTTGTAGCCATTGTAACATAATCTAAAATCATGAAGGAAATCAACATAGCTTTGAGCAATACCATGATTTTTTAATTCTTCGATCAAATCGTAAAATTTTTTATTAGCAATATTCAGAACAGTACCCTTCAGAAACTTCTCAAGATCTCCACCAATAGCTATCACCATTTCTGAATAGTCATTCTCCATATACGAGATGCTTATCAGACTATTAATTTTTGTAATTGAGTCCTCTATTTTATTGACAAGAGCGTCTCCCTTTGTACGCATAGTTTTATTATATAATTGGGTGGATATAAATTTAACAAATTCCCATTCCGCAGCATTGTGTATTTGCATAAAATCACATTTTTAAAATATTTTTCATTTTTTATCACATTCCACTAGTGTGTTTTTCCTTCCCAAGCATATAAGGAAGAAAAAGGCGCGTGAAAACATCACAAAACATACCACAACTTTACAAACAGTTCCTTTCGGGAAGGTGTACACCGGAAGAATTACAGGAACTGTTCCGGTACTTCGGAACTACCGATGAGGAAGTTTTACGCAACCTTATTACTCAGGCTCCGGACGATGAGAACGACTACCAGTCAATCTCTACAGAAAGAGCAGAAAAATTAGGTCACCTCTATCAGAACATAAAGGCAAGAACTCAGGTTTCAAAAACCTATAAATGGAAGTATGCTGTAACGATTGCAGCTACATTGTTTATCATTTCCACATTCGTCATTTACTTTTTAAAACGCTCCAATAACAAAACAGCTCAACAAGCTCAGGTCTTAACTGAAGATGTTAGGCCCGGCAAGCAGGCAGCCACCTTAACCCTTGCTAGTGGTAAGAAGATATTCCTTTCCGATGCTATTAACGGAAAAATTGCTGAAGAATCCGGTGTACGGATCACAAAAGATAAAAACGGATTGATAACCTATGAAATTACCGGAAATCAATCAGAACCAAATGGCACAAATACACTCTCGACTTCACGTGGAGAAACCTATCAGGTTATTTTGCCTGATAAAAGTAAAGTATGGCTCAACGCCACTTCCAGTATTTCTTATTCAACTTCGCTTAGAGAGCGTGACGGGGAAAGAAGAGTTATGCTAAGCGGCGAAGCCTACTTTGCTGTTGCTAAAGATAAATCCCGTCCTTTCATTGTTAGGACTGCCAATCAGGAAGTAAGAGTGCTGGGAACACACTTCAACGTGAATAGCTATGCAGATAAAAACAGTACAGTAACCACTTTGGAAGAAGGCTCTGTGATGGTTAACCCTTTGAACAAGAAAATAAATCCGACAATTCTTAAACCAGGTCAGCAATCCCTATTTAATGGATCATCCCTTTCTATAGAGACTGCAAATATGGAGGCTGCTTTAGGCTGGAAAAATGGATTATTCGTCTTTGACCAGGCAAGTGTTCCTGAGGTAATGCAACAAATTTCCCGCTGGTACAATATTGATGTGGAATATAAAGGAGTGATCCCTGAGGATAAGATTGGTGGTGATATATCCAGACAGTCGGACTTATCCGCTGTGTTGCGCATGTTAGAACTGGTAAATATCAGGTATAAAATCATAAATACTTCATCCGGAAATGACTTAAAAATCGTAATCAACCCTTAGTTTACTACAAATCGAATGTTTAACTAAACCCCATACAATGAAATAAAAAAAAGTAAAATTTAGGTGCTAATAATCCTCAAATAAAAAGCCGGTAGCGTTGATCAGAACGCTGCCGGCAATGTTTGGGGTCAAAACCATCCTGTAAAAGCTGTACATCAACTAACCCAAACTATTCAAAAGTATGAAATTTTTCACATACCGGAATCTCCATGCGCATCAAAAAATGCAGATAGTTTCCTGGCTAAAGGGACTTGACCCTTCAATCAAGAGAATGATCATTATGCGCATTAATTTGTCAGTATGCCTTGTAATGATGTTTATCATCAATGTTTGTGCAAAAAATGCCACAGCACAAGCTATATCATTAAAATATAAAAATGAGTCAATAATCAAGGTTATAGATGCTATAAAAAAGCAAAGTGGCTACCAATTCCTTTATAATTACAAATCTTTGAACAAAGCCAATAAAGTAACAATTGAGATTAAAGCTAAATCGTTGCAGCAAACTTTGGAGGTACTTTTCACAGACCAACCCTTCACCTTTGAAATTGTTCAAAAAACTATTGTCATCAAGGAAAAGCAAAATACAGATCGAAACCAACAACAAACAAATATTGATGTCCATGGTATCATTGTCGATCAGGACTTAAAACCTTTAATTGGGGCTACGGTTAAGGTTAAAGGAACAAGCAAAAACACAGCTACCAACAACTTAGGTGAATACCTTTTACCCGACGTTGCTAATAATGCAGTTTTGATTGTTAGCTATATCGGCTATCTGACACAGGAAGTCAGTGTAAAAAATGCCAGTAAGATTATTTTAAGCAAAAGCGAATCAAAGCTTGATGAAGTACAGGTAATTGCCTATGGTACAACAACAAAGCGCTTAAACACAGGTTCAGTGGCAACAGTATCAGCAAAAGATATCGAAAAACAACCTGTGAGTAACCCTCTTGCGATTCTTTCCGGAAAAGTACCGGGGTTATTAGTCACTCAGAGTTCAGGTCAAACTGGGGCTTCCTTTACGGTTCAGGTTCGAGGACAAAATTCAATAGTCCAGAATAGTGATCCGCTTTTTATTGTCGATGGTGTCCCTTTTGCTACCAATAATGATGGTATCAGTCAAGTAGGCGGACCTTTCTCCTATAGCCTTGCACGAGGTCGTTCAGGTGACCTTAGCCCCTTCAATAGCATTAATCCAAGCGATATTGAAAGTATCGAGATTCTAAAAGATGCCGATGCTACTGCCATTTATGGAAGCAGAGGAGCTAACGGTGTTGTGCTTATTACCACCAAAAAAGGAAAAGCAGGAAAAACAAAGTTTGATGTTAGTTTCCAGGAAGGATATAGCCAAGCAGGGAGGATGATAAAAATGATGAGTACCGATCAGTACTTGGCTATGCGTAAAGAAGCTTTCGCCAATGATGGGGTTTCTATGACCAATAGCAACGCTTTTGATGTCTTGTTATGGGATACAAAACGCAGTACTGACTGGGGAAAATACCTGCTTGGGGGTACGGCAAACACCAAAAGTATACAGGGCAGCGTTTCCGGAGGAAATGATTTGACTCAATTCCTTATCGGTGCCAACTACTATCATGAAACAACTGTTTCCCCGGGATCTCTGTTTTTCAACCGTGGGGGTATGCACGTCAATATTAATCATAGTTCTACCGATAAACGGTTCAGTATCCAGCTGACTACAAGTTATACGGCAAGTAAGAATAATAATAGCAGTGGTAATCTGGCAGGATCAATGCTTACCATTTTACCCAATACAATGCCACTTTATGATAGTGCAGGTAATCTGACTTGGAGCGAGTCAGGTTTCACCTTTACCAATCCTTTATCTTTTATAAAAAGCTATTATAATAACACTATTAACAGTCTCAACTCTAATTTACAGATAAGTTATAGGCTTTTAAGCCATCTAAAGTTACAATTAAGTTCAGGCTATAACCTGATGGAGGTGGATGAAATAAAAGCAAATCCGATAATCTCAAAAAATCCCTCTTCAAACCCTACAGGAAATGCTGCATTCGGCAATAACAGTTTCAAATCTCTGGTTATAGAGCCCCAGTTAAGCTATGATCAAGAAATTACAGGAGGTAAGCTTGATGTATTATTGGGCACAACTTATCAACAAAATAATGGGACAGGTTCTTCAATAAATGCTTCAGGATACACCAATGACGAGCTGATTAGATCGATGTCAGCTGCTCCAACGCTAAGTGTATCCAATAGTTTTAACGAATATAGGTATGCGGCAGTATTTGGAAGGATACATTACAATTATAAAGATACTTATCTTATTAATATTACAGGTCGAAGAGATGGCAGCAGTCGTTTCGGACCTGGAAGACAGTGGGCGAATTTTGGTGCTATCGGTGCGGGTTGGATATTTTCCAATTTTCCAGTTCTAAAAAATGAATTAAAGTGGTTGAGCTTTGGTAAATTTCGTGCAAGCTATGGTATTACTGGTAATGACGGAATTGGGAATTACCAATATCTGGATACCTATTCCAATTCACAATACCCCTACGATGGAAAGTCCGGACTGTATCCGACCAGATTATTCAACGCGGAATATGGATGGGAATCTAACAAAAAACTGGAAGCAGCCTTAGAACTGGGTTTTCTCAGGGACAGGATTTTTTTATCCACAGCATGGTATAGAAACCGAAGTGATAATCAATTGGTCAATTACGCTTTACCTACCCAAACCGGATTTGCATCAATTACACAGAATTTACCAGCCTTAGTGCAAAACACGGGTGTTGAATTTTTACTTAACACTCGAAATATAACAACTGGTGTGTTTAAATGGACAACCGATGTAAATGTTTCGTTTCCGCAGAACAAATTGTTGAAATTTCCGGGACTCTCCACATCATCGTATAGAAACACTTACGCGATCGGTAAGTCTCTGAATATCGGAAGTGGTTACATCACTGCGGGAGTTAATCCCAAGACAGGAGTATATGACTTTGTAGATCAATCAGGAAATATTTCTTCAACCCCTTCTTACCGAGTTGTTGGTTTAGTCAATCTAGATCCTAAATACTACGGTGGAATAACCAATGATCTTACGTACAGACAATGGAGCCTTTCATTTTTTTTCGAGTTCAGAAAACAGATGGGATACAGCCTGTTGCAAGGTCAAAGGGTCGTGCCGGGGCAGCGGGTCAATCAGCCCGTAGAAATGCTTGATGTATGGCACAAGCCGGGTGATGTAGCTCAGTATCAAAGATACACTCAATCTACCACCAGTGATGCTTATAAGGCTAATGCTGCCATTTATAGCGATGGTGCAGATGTCAATTATGCCGACGCTTCCTTTATTCGATTAAGAAATATTTACATCGGATATCAATTTTCTGATTCAATTCTCAAAAAATTAAAGGTCAATCGGCTGAATCTGTTTTTGCAGGGTCAAAACCTTTGGCTTATTACAAAATACAAAGGCAATGACCCTGAAATACAATTGAATTCTATAATGGCTCCTCTCAAATCATTTGTGCTGGGCATTCAATTATCCATGTAACCCTAATCTTTATATTATGTTCAGCGATAAAACAAAATACATAACCATCTATTTAGGTCTCCTGTCTATTTTTTTTACGGTTTCCTGTAAGAAATTGATATCCGTGGATTCGCCCATTAACCAACTTGGATCAGATGTCGTCTATAACAGCGATGCGAATGCCATCTCTGCGATCACTGGGCTTTATTCATCCATGAGTGCCAATGCCACCTCATTTGTTGGCTCGGGAACGACAATTTTCTGTGGCCTTTCGTCTGATGAACTGCATAACAGTTCATCAATAACTTATGACGATTTTTTTAATAATACACTGAGCTCGTCAACCTCTGCATTGGATTTAAATATTTGGACACCTGCCTATAATTACATCTATCAGGCGAATTCAATTATTGCGGGTGTTGATCATTCAAAAACTCTTGGGAGTTCTACCCGAAGTCAGGTCAAGGGTGAGGCACTGCTTATAAGAGCATTCTGCTATTTTTATCTTGTCAATTTTTTTGGTGATGTTCCATTGGTTCTTTCCACCGACTATCAATCTAATGCAATGCTAGTACGCAGTCCATCCTCAAAAATATATGAACAAATTACCGAAGACTTACAAGTATCGCAGCAATTACTTACCGTTACGTATCCCGGAGGTAATAGAGGCAGAATCAACCTTTACACCGCCACCGCCTTTTTAGCACGGGTATATCTGTACCAGAAAGATTGGAATAATGCCGAAACTCAGTCTTCATCAGTGATCAATTCTTCAGCGTATTCTTTGGTTAGTAATCCTGATAGTGTTTTTCTTTCCGCTAGCAAGGAAGCAATATGGCAGCTTATTCCGGTGCCGGCAACTGCTAATACGACTGAAGGGACCAATTTTATACCTGGTAGCAATACAGTGCCTAATTATGAATTGACAGGGGCACTTTTGAAGTCATTTCCGGCCTCTGACAAGCGAAAACAACGTTGGACAAAAACCATCAGCTTAGCAGGAAACTCTTTTACCTACCCTTTTAAATATAAAGCGAGAACAGCTGCTGGGGTTGCGGTTTCAGAATATTATGTGATGATGCGCTTGGCGGAGCAATATCTGATACGGGCGGAAGCAAAAGCCCAAAAAAACAATCTAAACTCTGCCATTCAGGATGTTGATAAGATTAGACAAAGGGCAGGAATTACATTACTATCAATCATTACTCCCAATATAAGCCAAAAGGCACTTATAGATTCGATAGCGTTAGAAAGAAAACGCGAGTTTTTTGCCGAATGGGGACACCGATGGTTTGATTTAAAGCGTACGGATCAGGCACATTCGATACTAGGCACTATAAAACCGGATTGGCAATCTACGGATACTTTATATCCGATACCGAAACCGCAAATGTTGCTCAATTCTAATTTAGTTCAAAATCCGGGCTACAATTAATGGTATTTACACTCAAAAAAAATTATTATGTTAGATAAACACTTTATATTACTTTTTGCCCTGATTATGACTCTTTCAGCCTCAGCGCAACAAAAACAGCTTGCTCCCGTATCAATAGGACGCGCTGTTCCGAAAGTACAGATTTATAACGTTCAAAATCACTCTCAAACCTCATTTAATATTTCAGACTTCAAAGACAAGCTTATCATTTTTGATTTTTGGGATGTAAATTGTACTCCGTGCATAAAAGCTTTTCCAAAACTTGATTCACTCCAAAATGAATTTGGGGATAAAGTTCAAATCATTTTGGTTACTACAACTTCGAAAAATGAATTGGATAAATGGTATGCGATTCGAAAAGAAGGATCTGCTCTCCATAGGTATACCCCAAAACTGATTTCAGTTATCCAGGATACTGTATTATCGAAGTTGTTTCCCCATACTACAATACCTCATTCAGTATGGATTAATGGTGACGGTATTCTACAGGCCGTAACTCAAGGGCATTATGCTACTTCTGAGAATATAAAGAAGATGCTCGTAGACAAAAATTTAAACCTTCCTGAAAAGCGTGATTTTCTTACTTATGATTCCAAGCAAAGTCAATTTCCGCAAATTTATTTGCAGTATCCTGATAAATTGAAATATTACTCAACATTGATGGGATATGTGCCAGGTCTTTCAGGAAGCCAATCGAGATTTAAAGTTGATTCTGTAAATAAAACAGTTTCTATAAAAAGGGTTGGAACTATACTTGATTTTTATGGTGATATTTTTAGCAGCTACAGGGCCGGCGATCCATATAAAAGTCCTTTTTATGATTTTGGTAAAAGAATAGTTCTAGATGTAAAGGATTCTTCACGGTTGTTTTTTAAAGGAAATATAGAAACAGAAGAATATGAAGTTTTGCGTTCAAATAACAAATACCACTACGAAACGGTTTTACCCCTTATGACAGAAAAAGAAGCGTATAGGCATTATCTGGAAGATATGAATGCGTTTTTTGGGCTCCAGGCGAAATATGAGGAAAGAGAAATGAAGTCTTTAGTATTGGTCAGAACGAGCAGCAGTGAAAAATTTAAATCTGCAGCCCATATTTTAGAACGTAGTGGTGGTATTACGAAAGATGGCACCTATTTTATGAAAAATGGCTCTTTGCTTGGGCTTGTCAGAGAACTTTCTGAAAACAATAAAGACAAGCCTTATATCTTTATTGATAGTACGGAATATAAAGGGAGAGCTGATATTGAAATAAAGTCTCCTTTGTCAAATCTTAAAGCCGTAAGAAGGGAACTCATCGAAAAATATGCGCTAGATTTAGTTGAAAAAAACCAACTAGTTTCTGTTTTGGTCATTTCAGATAAGAAAAGGGAATAATCTAAAAATAACAAAGGGCAGAACTCTTTTATGAAGAAAACTGCCCTTTGTTTTTAAAATACTAGAATTTAATTAAAAGCTCTAGTTTGATCAGGTGTGTCTACTGTTGGATCAGCATTGGGATCCGAGAAACCGATCGCACAACCTTTTCCTTCTGCAATGCAACCATTATTTGGATTTTCACCAACTCCCAATGATGTTTGTCCATCGGGGGTATACCAATGAAGATTTGTTTGCTGGTTGTTTACTTTTGATGAATCAGCTTTTGTAAAAGCAAAAGCTCCGATGGCACCGCCAGCAATAAGCAATGCTGCTACGGCAGTTTTTAATGTTTTCATAATTTGAGGCGCTTTTGTAGATCAAAAAGCATAAACTTTGATTGATTGCTTACTCTAAAAGGTTTTCAGCTTCCCCTACTTTTTTTGCCATAGTAATAGCTGTTCGGTGATGGTACGCCCTCACCAAATTGTGCTTTGACATATTTAAACTAGATTGTAAACTGGCTATTCAAAAATAGCACTTTGGAAGTGGGCTATCTGCAAGACAGATAGTTTTAGGTTAGAAAGTAATAGTACGATATGGAATCCTTCAAATAGTAAGTGTTTCTCAAACAAGAAACACATTAACATATTGATAACTAATCAATTCAACGATGATAAAGATATAATCAAATTGCAATATAAAGCAAGAGTAAAACATCACAAAATGCACTAAAAACACCAAACTCTACCGAATCAGTACAAAATACCTACCGAAGCGTACACTTTTTTTACCGAAAAAATACCGAAGCGTACAAATTATAGCCCGAATTTCCTTTTGAATTCGGTAATATTATCCCTGGTTACGATAAAAAGTGTCGAATTTTGGTCTTCAAGATTGATTCCTTCTTTAAAAGTGAGTTCTAATGTGTGCCTTTTTTCACCATTTTTGAACGCCTTTATAATCTCAAGGTTAATAACTGTACTTCTATTTATTTGGCAAAATCCGTAGTCTGAGTACTTTTCTGCAAGAGTGGTCAGAGTATCAGTGATGGGATAAGAATTTCCCGATTTCAAATATGCGCGTACCTGCTTATTGGTACTGGAAAAGTACAAGACTTCATTTTTTATATCAATTGTGTATTCTTTACCTCTGTATTCAAGAGGCAGATACGCTGTACTTTCTTTTTCTTGTTTCAATTTGAGTGTTTGAGTACGATAGTATAACAATCCGTACAAGAGATTTAAGCTTAAAAGAAGAATACATACAGCCGGAAAATCAATAGAGTAGAACCCATTTTCGTAGATACTTTCACCTCTACTAGCAAAGTATATCTTGAAAAACCAAAAGTCTATCATAATAGGTAACATTAAACCCAATGCCGCTTGGAGGATAAATCGTATCACAAAATTATCATCCCACGTAACGCGCCTATCTAACCAAAGAGTCATTGAGTGAACAATCTGAACCAGGATAAAAGCGACTAAAGTACTAATCACAAAAACAGCATAAAACGCTAAGGAAGTTAGTGCATCAGTTAAATCCAATGGACGGTTGTAAAACAAAATAAATAGAGAAGCACATACAGAAATAACGACACGTGCGGCAAGTTTGAGGTAATGCGTAAACACCATAATAAATCATTTATAAAATTCCACAATTTTTAAAAAGCAGTAAAACACAATTAATTTTTCACTTATAATTAAATTTTATGACAAAACAACCAATGACGCCAACAGGCGTAGACGACAAAATCAAAGAACTCTATCTATTATCAAATGCCGCTTTGCAAACAGAAGCACTAGCTATTCAGGCAGACTTTAAAACGTGGATAAAAGACAATTTTATCCTTAGCACGAAACAAGAGGATTATCTTGATGATCTAAACACACAGACTTCAACTTATTTCGGATCACAATCATCTATCTGCTTTTCAAACAGATTACCAATTGAACTAATCTATCCAGCTCCACCAGTAGGTGAACACTCAAAATGGACAGGTTCATCAAACAATCTGGCGGTTAAATCAGATGGTAGTGCCAAACCAATAGCGACAGGCACCCTAACTTTTGAATTTAGCTATACTTAAGTATAGAAATATTTAAAATTACACCTCGACAAGAGCTAATATACGCCTTGTCGAGGTGCTCGTTATTTATTACGACGAATGTACTCTCGGTTGCAATTCAGAATAACCAAAAAAATAAAAATACGAAATTACACAAAGACTTTTCCCCGTATAAACCCCTGATTCTAAATAAAAAAAGGCTGAATAAATCAGCCTTTCGTTTTACTTGCCACTTAGTGACTTTAATTTCTCATTGAGATCATTCAAACCTGCTTTACTTAAGCAATCTTCGGAGAGGGATTTTAGCTCACTCAGGCTTTCTTCGGAAAGACTGCTCAGCAACCCTGTTTTATCATCAGCCTTCGCCGCAATTCCCAACTCAATTACCTGATTTAAAAGCAATACATTTTTCCTACTCATCTTTAGATCAATCTTTACCACTTCGCCCATCCCAGGGATGCTCAAAATCGTATCAAAAACTTTAGCCACATCATTCACATTCATAATCATTTACTTTTAATACGTTCAACAATAAATACAAATTTAAACCTTAAATCAATGCCAACCCTAAGCATAATTTGATGTGATGTGAAATTTTAGCCATAAAATCTAAAACTGATTTTTTACTGCAACTACTGCAAAAACCAGCTATATTCTCCTTCAGTCAAATTTATATTAGGTAATTTTGGACATATAACATCAAAATCTTAACCTATGAAAACTAAAAAAACAAACAATGAGGCTAATCAACCAAATGCAAACATTGGGACACCGGGAATTAACAAAGCTTACAAGGCAATGCTGGACAACAGAAGTCGTCAAATAAAGTTAAGTAAGCAGACCAAATAATTTCCCTTGTACTAAAAAAGGTAGGATTTCAATATATCTCCTACCTTTAAAAAATTAAATACTTTGACCTTTTTCTCTTTGCTTTTCAATGCTTAATTGGATAAATTCTGCCTTCTTTCTTTTTGTTGATGGTAAAGTAACCAACCAACGAAAACCTTTGACAACCTTGTCATCTTTTAAATAATACTTATCAAACATTCCAAATACAACTATTGCGATGATGCATATAGCAGAAATATAGTTTTTGAGGAAGGCATATTTACCTAGCCATGTTGTCCACTCATTACTAATATTTAAAAACCCATAAGCTACCGATATTAAAGCGAGAAGTACAACAAGCAAAAATAGTCCTCCACAATTTCTATTGGATTTAAAGTGGTTATTCCACTCCTTTTCCGCTATAGCTAAATAATCCTTTTCTTTTTCTTTAGCAAGTTCATTTTTACGCTGTTCTTCTTCTTTACGTTTGTACTCTAATAGCTCATTACTCTGTTCTGCAATGATTGTATCCTTACGTACATTCTCTTTCCTAACATAATCTCTTTCTCTTTTGACATTTTCAACAAAATTTTCGTCTGTTAAAAAGTAAAGAGTTTCATCGATATTGGTTTCATTAACGTACTCCGGTGCGTTAGTTTTAGACTTGAGTTCCAAATTTAGAAGAACAACCTCTTCTTCCGTAAGTCTTCCCTTCCTTAAATCATTTGTAATTCTCTGATATTCACGTGAAATACTATTATTGGTATAGGCACTGATAATTATCTTGGCCTTATTTATAAGATCGAAAGATTTTGGTACAGGAGCATTTGACTGTTTGAAACCTTTTTTTAGCTTGAACCAGAACCTTGAAACAACAAAATCGATGTCCTTTGCAAAAGCAGTATCAGAAGCTTGAAACTTAACTGCATTGTTATGTGCCAAGTATTTAGACACAGAGTTCTCAGTCAAGTAAATATCACTTATCTTCTCAAAAGGCAAATTATTTTTACCTCGTCTTTTATAGTTTATTTTACCAAAAATAGATAATTGCGCGATACAGAAATCTTCATCAAATGGCCGTCTATTTTTTTTTGCCTCTACACTTAGATCCGTAATAATTTTTTGATCTACAACATTATACATTTGGTGTTTTGTAGCATCAAAGTCGATATCTATTTCTTCAATTCCCAATGTTTTTAATTGTGTGTAGAAGTTTACTTGTTTTCTTTTTACATCACTTACTGAACGAGCGTCCCTAACGATATGCTCCATTGCATTTTTTGACGGATCAAGAGCGATTTTACCAGCTACGATTTGCTCAGCTTTATGAAACATACTGTTCACATAAATACTAGCTTCTGGTAGATAAAATAACCTAACTTTCTTATCTCTATTTTTTGATGTAGGTTTATTTCCCTGATTAATATCTCTTATTAAAGAGAATAAATCCATAAAAATCTCTTGAAACAATAAACCATTGTAACCAACAGCATGAAACAGATGCTCTGGGGCTAAGAAAATATCTAAATCTGTATCCCACTTACCAAGCTCATTCAAATCAGCAGTATAGGAAATTCCTTGGTATAGAATAATTCCTTCTCTTATAGAGTTTAAGTTACAAAGGAAGTCTGTATCATGTCCCTTACTAACCACAAAGGCTCCTATTAATTCAGAATACTCATCAGAATAGCCATTATCCATTGTAAAATGGCTAAAATTTTCAAAAATCTTGCCTTTTTGAACTGAACTTAAGACAACACCTTTTTTCTCAGCAATATACTTGTAGAGTTCACTAATAAGATTGTCGTTTAGCTCATTTACTTGATCTAATTCCTTTTCAATCTTATCAAAATTATCTTTCAATTCAGGGTTAAAAGTGTACGAATTAGCGATTTTAGTATATTTACCTTCAAAACGAATTCGAATAGTAGTTTTTATTACACCTTCCGGTATATCAAAATCGTAAACTTTTTTCAATAACTCTTTTATCTCATCAGATGTAAAAGTTATTTTACTTTCATAAATAATTGCTCCTCTAATAAACTCATAGAGTATATCATATACATTGTTATATCCATCGTGATCATAAAGATGTCTAAAGAGAGCAACGGATGCTAAAAGATTGTTGGTTTTCATTACTTGAGAATTTTAATTTAAACAGTACTCGTGGCAAATAAAGGGGCTATATTTAACACATTCGCATTATGTAATCACTAATGTATAAAAAAATAGAACTCCACTTATTATGGTGCTTTTTTTGTTAATAAATTGAATACTTATTAACAAAAAAAACACTATAAAAGCAATCTTTTTAGAATTAAACTCAAATATTGCGAAACAAAAAAGACCGCCTCATATTTTTTATAAGGCGGTTCCAATTATTAACTTTAATTTATTTAGCGTTTTACCTGGTCTACACTATCATCATTAAGCAGCTTAGCCCTGATCTTTTGTTGCTGACCGAAATTATCGACAATGGTTATATCAAATATATGTTCAGTGTCGGAATATGAGCGATAACTTAAAGTAAAGATGTCTTCCTTCAGGTCGAATGGCTGGTTAGGATTAATGAAATTTCCTTCCTGATCTGTTAGTTCTCCGGTTCCTTCTAAGGGGGTAAATATCAATTTATATTTTGTGCCAGTATAAATGCGTTCCCTAACAATTCTCAGTCTCACATCAACCGGGAAATACTTTTTAATCTTAAACGGTAAAGCACGCATTGTCAACGTAAACGGGAATTTACGTTGTATGTCCAATTCTTTTTTGTTACAACCTGTTGCAAACATTGTCACCAATAATACTAAACCTAAAATAAATGTTTTCATGTTCTAATCCTCCAACTTATCTGATTATTAATCTTGCTCCAATTCCTACCTGTCCGTTAAACTTATCAACGGCGTTCCACAACAGCCTTTCCCGTCCATTGACAAAAAGAATGAACTTATCTGAAGGGAAAAACTCAACTTCCAAACTTGCCGCTGCGCCATAAATAAATTTGTCTTTATTGAGCAGAATGGCACCATCATACAAATCCAGCTTACCCCAATTTAACCGTTCATATCCGGCGACCGCCGATCCACCTGCGGAAATAACAATATTCTGCCTGCAATCAAAGATTATCGGGAAATAATGCCCGGCCTCGGCAGTAAACTGGCCCAGCTTAATCGACTTATCCTGATAATCATAGCTCTTATGATAAAACTCACTCCCCATAACCCAACGGCTATCCTTTGAAGTATAGAGATTAACAGCAGCTCCAACATAAAAAGCGGGGTTCTGATCCTTGCCAAAGAAATAGCCATTTGCCAGCCCTCCCCGCAATTCAATTCCAATTTGTCCTTTTTCAAAGCGCTGCGAATAAGCAGCACCTGAAGCCAGCAGCACTGCCAGCATTGTGTAAATCATGTACTTTTTCATTGATTATTTATTTAAATTGTTAATACTATGGTTGATTAACATTGTTGTGGTCTGTTAAAATGATTGCGTTCCAGAAGCCGGAACTGGCTAAACCGGTTATCAGAAAGTACCAGATAGCCGCAGAAAAAAATACTGCTGTAAAACTTTTCTTTATCTCGCTCACTTTTATCATTTTCATTAAGCTTTTGCTGAAACAAAAATACCCAGCAGATTTAAATGTTTCCTAATCAAAATATGGTGTGGGTTAATCTTTAGGATGCAGAACTTAATTTAATTATTTTTGAAGGAAACAATTGAGCGCTCAACTATGACAGCAGACCATATCCAAGATATTTTTAACGATTACCTAAAGGCTGAAAACACGCAGTACGCAATAATGATAAATGGAAGCTGGGGAAGTGGTAAAACTCATTTCTGGAAGGAAAAGCTAGATCCACTTGTGCTTTGCAAAAAACTAAAACCAATTTATATATCTCTAAATGGCATTAGTAGGATTGAAGGGCTTGAGTATCAAATGCTCTTAGGGCTGACGCCGTACTTATCAAATAGCGAAAACAAGGTAATTAAATCTTCAACAAAGTTTATAGGTAATGCAGCGAACGCGGTAACCAAATTCTTTACCCGATCCAGTAGCTTTTCCGATATTTTTAAAGGCATGGTAATTGACAATCTAAATTATTCCGGCAAAATAATATGCTTCGATGATCTTGAAAGATACCAGATACCCATTGAAGAGGTATTAGGTTTTATCAATAACTCAAGATAGGCAACACCCCAATCATAATACAGCGAGGATAGGTTTTTACTAAACTACCTGTTTAACTTTGTTTCACTGATAAAGGTGAAAAGGAAGTGTGCAGTATGGAATTCAGAAAAACAAAACCATCCATTGCCGAGGCAAAGGAATTAGATATGGTGCAATACCTGTCTACATTAGGTCATGAACCTACAAAAATTAGAAACGATGATTACTGGTATCTATCACCACTAAGAGAAGAGCATACACCTTCTTTTAAAATCAATCGGCGGATTAATAAATGGTACGATCACGGCCTGGGTAGAGGAGGGAATCTGATTGATTTTGCAACCCAATATTTTCAATGTAGCGTCGCCGACTTTTTAGATAAACTAAGTACCGGTTTTTCTTTTCAACAGCAACCACAATTTGCCGGTAGAACTAAGTTAGAACCGGCAGCAAAAATCCTTATATTAAAAGATCTGGAACTCTCTTCAGAAGCTTTATTATCCTACTTAAAAAAAAGGCAGATTGACAGTGAAATAGCCAAACAATATTGTCGTGAAGTTCTCTTTTCTCTCGATAGCAAAACCTACTTCGGCATAGGTTTTAAAAACAGTTCCGGAGGCTGGGAAATCCGAAACAAATACTTCAAAACCAGCAGTTCGCCTAAAGATTATACGATTATCCAAAATGGCTCGGATCAGGTGATGGTATTTGAGGGTTTCTTTGATTTTCTAACTTTCAAAACGATCTCTAAAAATCATTACCAAACTGATCCGGACTTCCTGATTCTAAACTCTCTGTCCTTCTTTAAAAAATCGCTGATGAAAATACAGGAGTATAAATTTAAATACCTCTACCTGGATCGGGATACTGGCGGCACAAAAGCAACACAAGAAGCCCTCAGTACAGATGAGACCTTTATTGACAAAAGCCACACTTATAAAGGATACAAGGATCTTAACGAATGGCATACGCAAACTGCTAAAATTACCTTACATCGGAAAAACCATCGGAAAAAGCCCTAAATCCTTAAAGGCTGATATTAGCGATTTGTAGCTCCTTAAATGCATTTCAGCCACTTTAAACTTACAAGTGGCTATGCCAGTTTGCCTCGTTCCTGCAAACGGCCAGATGTCCGGTTGTATCACAACCGCCTCTTTTGATCTTATACTCGGAACTCGTAGATCAGGACAAAATAACGTAAAAATGAAGCTTGAACGATTAAAAATGATAAGTGAAGATGGAAAATCAAGCAAAAACAAAATGGTTGCATGTACGGCTATCAGAGGAAGAATATCGTACGGTAAATAAATATTTCGGCACTTCGACAAGCCGAAAATTAAGTCAGTATGTTCGCGACAAACTCCTAGAACGACCGATAGTAAAAGCTTATAGGGATAAATCAAATGATGATTTAATGGCTGAATTAATACCGATTCGAATGGAGTTAAACCGCATCGGTAACAACTACAATCAGGCGGTAAAAAAACTTCACACGCTTAAAACTATTGGAGAGTTTAAAGCCTGGATCATGCAGCATGATATCGAGAAACATACCCTGTTTAACAAGATCGAGGAGATAAAAAGCCTGATCCAAAAGTATGCGGAAAGATGGTTGCAATAATCAAAACAGGTCATTCCATTCATCGTATTTTCAATTACAATGAGAACAAAGTTAAAGAGGGAGTCGCCCTATGTATTGGTGAAGGAAATTATCCGGTTGACGTTGAAAATTTAACATTCTCGATGAAACTCAACCGTTTGTTGAAACAGGCAGAATTAAACACAAACTGTAAGCGTAACAGTGTACATATCTCCTTAAATTTTGATCCGTCAGAAACAAACTTATCACAAGAAAAAATGATGGAAATTGCCCATGAATATATGGATCGGATTGGATTTGGAAATCAACCGTATTTGGTGTATCAACACTATGATGCCGGACATCCTCACATTCATTTGGTATCGGTAAAAGTAAGGCAAGATGGTAGCCGTATTGATATGCAGAATATTGGTAAGAACCAATCTGAGGAAGCCCGTAAAGCCATTGAAAAAAAATTCAATTTGGTTGTAGCTGAAGGTAGAAATAACAACCGAAATAATAAACTGGAAGCAATCCCTCTAGGCAAAGTGAATTATGGAAAAATACAGTCAAAAAAAGCAATCGCTAATGTATTAAATCAAATCCTTACGAATTACAACTTTACAAGCTTAAAAGAACTTAATGCTGTTCTCAGCCAATATAATGTTTTAGCCGATAGAGGTACTGAAAACTCAAGAGTGTTTAAAGCAAATGGTATGGTGTATAGAATCTTGGACGAAGCCGGTAATCCGACAGGTGTACCGATTAAAGCAAGTGATTTTTATAACAGACCGACAATGAAAATTCTGGAACAAAAATTCCAGGAGAATGCTAAAAGCCGAAAACCTTTCAAGAGCAGAATAAAGAACGTTACGGATAAGATACTGATGAACTCTCGTATCTCAATTGATGAGTTCATAAATCTAATGGCAAAACAGGGAATCGCTATCGTAAAGCGAACAAGTGAAGACGGCAGGCTATATGGTATTACTTATGTAGATCATACTTCCAAATGTGTTTTCAATGGCAGTGAACTCGGAAAAGATTACAGTGCAAAAGCAATTCTCGAACGCTGTACCGCAAAAGATAATAAGCCAACGGAACAGATCCTTACAAAAGAATCGGAAACCGAAATCCCAACGGATCGAAATGCAGCTCCACTTACACAACACGTACCGGACACAAATGCTGTATCCGATACTTCAGTACCGGCCGAGAAAGGATTAATTGACACATTACTTGAAGTAGAGAACACCTTGGATTTTATTCCAAACCAATTAAAAAGAAAGAAAAGAAGAAGAAAACGCAGGAGACGGGATAACAATAATAACTTATAAAAATTAAAAGCTATGGCACACCAGACAGGAGAGAATGAACAGGCGCTGAGGAAGATTCTGGATATGACACGGTTAATTAGTATCGTAATACTGGCAATACACTTTTATTACGCATGTTATACCGCGTTCAAAAATTGGGAATTGGTAAGCCCCTTTTCGGACAAAATACTAAGCAATATCATTAAAACCGGATTGCTCACTGATTTCAATAAACCCAAATTAATCGCTTTAGGATTTTTAATTATTTCCTTGATCGGAGCGCGGGGTAAAAAGGACCAAAAGCTCAATCATAAAATAGCGTTTACCTATATCGTTTGTGGGCTGCTGATTTATTTTATCAGCTACTTTTCACTATTTATAGGCACAGATATTACGATCGTAGCGGTAGTATATATATTATTAACTGCGATTGGCTATTTGTTGATTCTTTCAGGAGGGACTTTGCTTTCCAGGATTATTAAAAGCAGCTTTAATAACAATGATATTTTCAATTCGGAGGCTGAAACTTTCCCACAGGAAGAGCGCCTCCTCGAAAACGAACTATCGATTAATCTACCTGCTCGGTACAGGCTCAAAAACAAATTTAGGGACTCGTGGATAAATATTATCTCGCCTGTCCGCGCGACGATTGTGTCAGGCTCCCCTGGTGCCGGAAAATCGGCATTTGTGATCCGACACTTTATCACGCAAGCATTAGCTAAGTCCGATCCTTATACACTTTTTGTTTATGATTTTAAATTTCCTGATCTATCGCTCATCGCCTACAATCACTGGCTAAAAAACAAACACCGGTACAAGGGCAAACCAGAATGTATTTTTATAAACTTTGATGATCTGTCTCGCTCGCATCGAGGTAATGTTTTCGATCCTTTAGGAATGACCGATATTACGGATGCTACTGAAAGTGCAAGAACAATATTGCTCGGATTAAATCGCGAGTGGCAGAAAAAAACGGGTGAGTTTTTTGTCGAAAGTGCCATCAACTTTGTAACCGCGGTCATTTGGTTTCTACGGAAGTATCAGGACGGGCTATTCTGCACCCTTCCGCACGTTATCGAATTAATTCAATTGCCCTATGATGCCCTGTTCACACTGCTCCGTACAGAAAAAGAAATAGAAGTGCTGATCAATCCTTTTGTCAACGCCTATCTGAACGATGTAATGGAACAATTGGAGGGACAGATCGCCAGTGCAAAGATTGCCTTGGCTAGGTTGGCATCGCCCCAGCTTTACTATGTGCTATCCGGAAATGACTTCAGTATCGATCTTAACAATCCTGAGAACCCAAAGGTCATTTGCATGGGAAATAATCCGCAAAAAATCCAAACTTACGGTGCTGTCCTTTCGCTCTACGTCAATCGTATGCTAAAAGTTGTAAACCAGAAGAACAAACTGAAAAGTATGCTGGTGTTTGACGAATTTCCAACTCTGACTACCGACATAATTCCAACAATCGTAACCGGCAGGTCTAACCTGATTTCCGTATGCCTGGGAATACAGGATGCAAGTCAGCTAAGAAAAGATTATGGCAGGGAACAGGCTGATGTGATAACCAACACTGTAGGGAACATCATTTCAGGACAGGTAACTGGCGATAGTGCCAAACAGCTATCCGAACGAATCGGAAAGATTATGCAGGATAGGGAGAGTCTCTCGATCAACAGCGGTGATACATCGATAAGCAAAAGCAAACAATTGGATTATGCTGTACCCGCTTCAAAAATTGCAGCACTTAGTTCTGGGCAATTTGTCGGAATGGTCGCTGATACGCCAAGTCAGAAGATAGAACTCAAAGCCTTTCACTGCGAAATCCAAAACGATTTTGAAGCGATACAGAAAGAGGAAAAAGCATATCAGGATATACCTCTTATCAGGCAGGTCAATACAAACATGGTTCAGCAAAACTATTTACACATTAAGGAAGACGTACAGGACATTGTTAATGCAGAGTTTGAAAGGTTGTTGAATGATCCAGCCTTAGTGCACTTAATTATTAGAAAATGAATTCTAAATATTTAATTACATTCAATTAATTCTGATTCCGAAATTATGATGCTGTCAAAAACAACTCCTTTAAAAGTACCTTTTATGCTAACTTCCTGTCCTGGTTGCAAATTTGAAAACCCTTTTGGTGGGGATATATCAAAGTAACACCCAACGTTTGTCACTTCATCAAACCTTAATTCAATAAATGAAAAATTCGCTATATCTCTATCTTTACGTAAAACTGTTCCATAAATGAGTACGCTTTTATTTTCAAAAACACTTGACTTGATGGATTTATCTTTAAAAATAAGGTTCATCACTCGTGGAGTCAATACGAATTCAATATCGTTATGAGTTGCAATATAGGATACTGCATCTGCATCTGTGTGAATACAGTTACCTTTTGAAGCTTGTAACACAACCCCGTCTTCTAACACAATTCGTATTCCAAATACAGCAAAAACACAAATTAATATCGTTGCAGAAACTACAAGTACTACATCTCTAACTTCATTTTTCATAATCATTATCGTTTTTTTAAAAGCGGAACCAATTTCTTGGTTCCGCAAAAAAGTAATAGAGTGTGGGTAAGTTTAAAAAAATCCGGTCAGAAGCCCCCTTCAAAAACCGGATATATCAGTCATTGGCAGAGGAATAGGTAACCTCCAATTACGGCTCCTATATTTCTGTTCCTTTCCAATGTATGGCATCCTTCAGACATTCAATAGGAAACGGTTGATGTTCAATATCTGCACTTCCAACAACTTTTATTCGAGCAATTTTTGTATTGAAAACCAGTTCTCCTACGTAAGCTTGCAAAAACGAATAGACACCGCGTTGAATTATATTCTCATTATTTTTATCATAATCTGAATACACAATTGTATAGACATTTTCACTACTTTTTCTCGTACTGGTCTGATAAAAACTTATTGTGTCTTTATTGAAATGAAATCCTGCAATTTCCAGTGCAGACTTCTCAATATCAAGTGCAGGCTGGAAAGCAGTAAACTTCCATTGTTCTAACGCCGGTGCACTATCTACCAAGCCCTCAATAAATGAAGCATTATTAATAATATCATCAGCCGTAAAGATCAGCTCGATTATCCCTTCATCCTCATCGTTAAGTAGAAAGAATGCCTCCGAGTTAAGTTGATTTAATACCGGAGAGAGCAAATCAAAAAAGCATTCCTCAATGCGTACTTGTTCTCTCACTATTTTTAAGAACCTCCGTTCTTTTCTTTGGAACCAAGTCCAAAATTCATCTACAGTGTTTATAGTTGGTTTTGTTCTAAAAATGCGCGTAATAAAATCCATATTAATTTGAAAAAATTGACAAAAATATTCCTGAAAGTTCTATTGCTGAACTTCCGGCAAACAATCTTTAAGCAAAAATTTGGGGCTTTTAAAGCTTAATTTTTTTAAAATGGGGCAGATTCTGTCTGCCCCCAAAAACAACTAATTTTCTTGCTACAAAACAATTTAGTTTACGCATAACCAGCGACCTTAGCAATCATATTCTTAGAAATTGGGAGCAAACCTAATCTTGCTGCGGAAATCAAGGTTTCAGCATTTGTCCTTTTTAAATTCCACAAAATATAAGATTCCGCCGCGATAAGCCAGTACAACCAGGAAATGGCCAAACCGATGATGCCAATCTCCTTAATCGGTGTTATAATAGCTGTAGAAATGAGATACCAAAAAGTTGAAAAAATTAGTATTACTGGTATCGTCAAAACGCAATGACCAATGAAAATTAGCTTTGTACTTGTAATTTTTGTTTTCATGGTTGTTTTAGTATAATTTGGCGATTTTTTTGGCAATAGAAGTCTAAGAAGACACTAATTGCATCTTCTTAAATTTTTTATTTCTAACGTTTGTACTTAATTGCGGGTGGCTACTCAATCTTGTAAACCACACTTTCGGTAACAAAATCAGTAAAATTCGCTGTAGTCTTAAGCCATGCCTTTATGCCTTCCACTTTCAAAATTTGAATCTTAAAAACATCATTGGGTTCCCCATTATACTTAGTATCCCCCTTTAGCAATCTACGATTTCGTAATTCGTAAGTACATTTATCTATCCATACAATATCATAAATGCTCTTTACATCCATTAATTTATTGATTTCCGTCTGAGTCGTAGCCGTTCTTATTATCGTAGTCGTACCTGATACTTTAGATTTTAACTCGAATTTCCCAACATGCATTTGCTCACAGTTTGACGCCTGTGAATAGTTTTTTTGGCAATAAAAGGTCAGGAATAACAGTATAAGCCTATAATAAATCATATTTAATGTAACTGAAATTAGACTATTTTTATATCAATCAATCTTCGTTAGTTAAAACATAATAGTGTAAAACATAACCATTCTCCTTCAAAATATTTTCAACTTCATTTAAAAAAAGTATCCCGTCGGATGAGGGCGAATATTTAAAAACGACTTGAATTACAAATTGCTTACCTATTGCTTGTGGATAACTCTCTATAATTTGGTCGCCCTCCACAAAATCCAAATAGCTATTAATCTTTTCTTGTAAAATTAATATATGATTATTCTCGTCCCCATTCCATTCGAGATGATCCGAAATGGTTAAAACAACTTTTCCTTCAGTGTTTATACTTACTGCATCTATAACATCTTTATTATCTACTGCCATATATATATTTAAATTTACAAGATACTTAAGTAGTAAATAATAATAATTATACTGTGTGTGCCAGGCACGCTTCCTTATAATCTAAATCATTAGATTTAGAATCTAAAAATTGCTTAAGGCCTAAGTAGCTAACATCTTTGGGTACATTGACTGAAATGTATCCTTTTAAATGGCTACCTTCCCAACCACAATTAAATCTTTCAATTTCTCCTGTTATCTCCGGAATTAAACTTTCATTAAACACAATAATTTGTATTGTACTATTACCAGACTCTTCAATTATTTCATCAAAAAACAATTCTTCGTCATCATATTCAACACTTATTATGTCGTCAAATGCAATATTGGGAGCAAAAAATGGTACATTTTTTATTTTATAAAAATCTCCGTGCTTCTCTGCCCAAACGCTTTCAATTGCGATGTTTCCTTCTAAATCCTTGTAGACGAACTTTATCTTCTGTTTAAATTCTGCATTCATTGTACTAATGCTTATCTAGTTTACACTCTCTGAATTTTTATAGTATGATTTAAGGTTTCATTATTTAAACCCGTTAATCCCTCAACTAACGAATATTTTCCGTGCTGATAATATTTCCTACGTCGAAACCGTCATAATATTCGACAAAAGACTCCTCAGCAAGCCTGTACAAAGCTGAATTCAACTCATCCAAACTATCGACATCATGGTGTTCAATGCGTTCCATTTGGAGAAAATACTCAGTTTCATCATCAAGATGTTCCTTTTCTGCTTCAAAAATGTCTTTAAATCGCATACCTAATTTCTCCAATACCAAGGAAAAAGCTTTTAGCTTATTACTATCTCTATCTAAAAAATAATAGCTCCAGAGTAATTTCCCACTTGTATCAAAATCTTTGCCTTCTTCTACGTTTCTAAAAAAGTCAATAATTGTTTCTTTTGTTATCATAGTAAAATACTGAATCATGATTCTTATATGAATCTACTTAAGAGATACACTATCTTTATTTTTGGTATTGTACTCGCAATTTATAATTAAGGGCTTTAGATGTTTAAAAGAGTACCACCTAATTAGTATTGATGTTCCAGACAGGACTCCTCATATACCCAATTTCCTTCCTTTTCACCTTTCTCAAGAAATGCCTTAACCGGAAAGTAATCAACTTCTTTAGGAATGTTTACCGAAACAATGCTTCTAGCTTGTAATACTTCAGAATTACATTTCCTATGAATTAGCCATTCTCGTGTAGAATCAATCAACTCATCTTTATAAAAGAAAATTCTAACAGTAGTATTACCAGATGATTCTACGAAATCTTCAAAGTAATACAACTCATCATCATCATCGTACTCTGCCTTTACAATATCTCCTAACGATATCCTCTTGGCGATAAAGGGAATATTATCTACTTGAAAATTTTGTCCGTACTTCTTACACCATAAGGTTTCAGTCTCAAACTGATTATCTGCAACTTTTTGTACAAAGCCTACTTTTACTTTATTATTCAAATCATTTTCCATCTATTTATTACTTTTTTTAATATTACAATCCCTACATAGTACTTGCCCATTGTCAGGAGTTCCACTTCCTCCCTTAGATTCTGGATGAATGTGGTCAACTTGTGTTTCGTTTTTAGCTGGAGTCACTCCCTTCTTTGACTGCGTTGCTTTCGTGGTCTCAATATTACATCTTTCACAAATTGTCTTTCCTCCATTCTTTATTCTATTCAAATCTATAACTGCCGATTTTCCTGCCTGTGTAAAGGGAAGCGAAGGTCTTTGCTTTTCACTTAACTTGGCGGCTCTCGCTTCAGCTTTTGTTAATGCTTCAGATAAATTACCAGCCTCAGTTTGTACTTTGACTCTAGTATTTAGAGTGGTCGTTGAAGCTTCGGATTGGGTCACCCCTTTTACACTTCCCCCTTTAACCGCTGCAGCTCCAGTTACAATCGTTGCAAAGTTAGCATAATCAGCAACCGCAGCTACAGCCTCCTGAAAGCTTATGCTTTCACCGCTTCTATATCTATCGTACGTTTGAACAGCCTGAACACCTGGGAAGTTATCGGCAATGGAGTTTGCAGCAGCCCCTCGTTCACCCGGATTATCGCTGAACAATCCTTTAATGGTATTGACTACTCCTTTGAAAGCTGAATATTCATCTTTCATATAGTTTTCTCTACCTCTGTTAATCACCAATTCCAGTCCTTCAAGTTCTACACCCAATCCAAGTTTATTTTCCTGGAAAGCGTAAGTAGAATTGTAGGCATATTGTTCAGCAAGCGGATCAATAGACATAAACCTACCGATTGCATAATCATAATTGCGCCACTTAAAACTATCCCAATTAAGCCCAATCTCTTCCTGACGTTCTTGACCTTGATATTTATACTTAAAAGGGTTTACCGGCGTTCTGCCGCCTGCCTGTTCGAGTGTCGGAACTGCATAGCCTGGAACGCCATTTACTGGTGGAACAAAACTATATTGGTTAGTGTTATAAGCTCGGTGCTTTAATCCGAACGGATAGTAATGACTTTCCTCAATGATTTTTAAACCCTCATTCTGGTCATCCCAAGCCCAGCTTAGACGAATATTACCAATATGGTCGGTATAATTGAATACATAATTAAAGAACGTTCCGCTGGTGACCGACACATATCCTTCAGGATGGGAGAAGAATTTCAGTACTTGATTCTCGTAATGGAATGCATTTAAATAATCCGATACAGTCGTATTTCCAGAAAGAGTTACTTTTTTGCGAACCTTGACACCTGCGGCATTGTAAATATAGTTAATTTTGTCCCCCGCGCTAAAGTTTATTTCGGTGGGAAGATTTAGATGGTTATAAGCTATTGATGAAATCTTTTTATTTTCATCTTTAGTCATATTACCGTTTGCATCATACGAATAGTCATCTATAGTACTGCCGTAAATATTATCTCCAAATCCTTCCGGATTATTTGTTATATCATTTACCCTTAAAAGCTTATTACCATTATCATAGGTATAGGTTAGATCGTCAATATCAATTGAAAACACAGGATTGTCTAAATTCCCGGTACGCTTTAAGGTCGTTATATTTCCATTCTTATCATAAGATACCAATTCATTATAAGAGCCAGGAATTGGATTTAATGTCTTCGGTTTTTGGTAGAATGCACCTGTTAACCGGTTTAGGTTATCGTACTCATAGCCGTATTTACGTATAGTACCATCCCCGCTGGATTGCCAGAACGTTTCGGCTATATTCCCGTTGTATAGTGGTGTAACTTTTCCATTTATACTACTTGCTGTTTTAGAAATTGTACCGTTTTGGCTCTCTGTTACTTCATTGTAATTTATGCGGAATCCAAAAAGATCATCTGGACTTTTCATAAAATTAGGACTGCCTGTTGGTGCTTCATTGTTGATGTCGGTCATCCAGCCACGGATGTTATAGCGATAATCCACCTTTTGAAGTCCTACCTCTCCAGTGCTGTCTTCACCTCCAATATTTTTAGAAGTTAACTGTCCTAATTCATCATAGGTGTTTTTTACAATCAATTGTTCAGCACCACCATTGATTTGCTGTTTGTGGAGCAATAAACGATCCTGATCGGTATAGGTAAAAGAATCCGTCAGCTGTAGTAAAGTGGCACTGCCATTTTGCTTATGATATGTTTTTGCATAAACCGTTTTACCTGTAAAATCCAGCTTGGTATCAACTTGTGTGTAACCGCCTAAATGATTGGTGGTATAAGTTCTGATATTCCTGCCCTTGACATCATACAATAGATAGCTTTGTTCATTTAAGGTTTCAGAACCATTAGTTAGTATGCGCGTCCAACTCCCTGTGGGAAATCCAACAACGGATGTGGTTACATTTTGTCCTTCAATCTGCGAGGGTAACGCCGGTGCATTCGGATATAAGTAATCGTCATAATAAGCCACAGTTAACAGCTTAAGTCCAGTTGTTGGTACGGTCAGATTGGTGTAGTGAACACCCACCCCGTCAATAACTGTTGTCATCCCTGGCTTTAATCTTACCTCATAAAAGTTATTTGTTGCTGAATTATACTGGCTTTGCAAAGAACTTCTCGATTGGTTTGATGCAAACCAACCGGTATAGGCCGTTCTACCCAAAGCATCGTATTTCGTGATTACCCAGCCTCTTTCTTGTGTTCCAAATGGTGAATACATTTGACTGGTGGCAACAGCTCTATCTAATTTGTCATAAACCGTATACTCCCATTGTTTTCCAGGCAGTTTTTTCTCGACTAAGCGGTTACGGTGGTCATATCGGTACTGATAGCATAAATCATCCAACTGGTTTACGGGATTGTTGACCAAGGGTGGAATTACATAAGTCAGATTATCATAAAGATCATACACGTAGTAGGTATCGTGCGCACCATTATTATAACTACGTTTTAATATGACACGACCTTCCTTGTCCTTAAATTCTTCGGTAGTGTTATTGGTTCCCGAAGTCCAGTTTTCGTCCTTGGTTACCGTTTTATACAATTGGTTAGGAGTATAATTCCCTTTATCCTGCAATTGAATGGAATAAAGTCCTTGTGCAGCATCCCATGCTGTGATCGCAAAGTAATTTTTTACTTCACCCGCAACATTGGTCTGATATTCATACTTAACGGTATGGTCTGTATCTGAGTTTGGATTGATCTGCCAGTCGGCTCCTTGAGCACCTTGCTTCAAAAGTCGCGCTGATGGTGATGTTTCCAGTATTTTTTCACTGAAAGGGTATTGCCCGGCATATTGAGCATAATTCAGCGTAGCCTGTTGTGCGCTGCTTTGGTAACTCATATCTGCCGTGGTAGCCGGGTAAGGAAGATAGTCCTTTAACTGCTGCCCCTTATCATATTCAATATGAGTAATAATGTCCTTGCCTGTTGCCGATTGTTTGCTAGCAACATGTTGAACAGGGCGTCCAAGTCCATCATAATAAATAACTTCTGTTATTGGACGTCCTGCGTTTGCTTCCCGATAAGTGGTTTTCTTCGTATAATTTTGTGAAGGGGTCTGCGCTTGCATCCATAGCGGCAGACTTAGCAATAGTATTAATATTAATTTCTTCATAACCAATCTCATTATTAGTTGAGTTTATAATTATTGTCATAGTCCCCGATGATATTCCCTTCGTGATCCTTCACCTGTTTTAAACGGTTCAACACATCATATTCATAAGTCGTGATACGACAATTGCTATCAATAGATTTAATCAAAAGTTGTGTTACCGGATCATAATGATAGAAAGTTACCTGACCGCCCGGATAGTTCTGCGCCATGTTGCAAGGCGTGCCCGGAACTATTTCAGGAAAGGTTATCGGTTCGCCAGTACCTGATCCACTTGCTGCTCCGGTATAATTTTCAATTTTCATTAATACCTGTCCGAAAGCATTGTAGACGTACATCGTCTTTGGGCCATTTTTCATTGAAACCAAAGTCGCGTTGGCCTGGCTGTCATATTCTTCAATTAAAACACGATCTTCCAAAGCTCCTGCCGTTCCTTTGGACGATTGGATAATTTCCGGTAATATCAGATTCGGTTTATTATTCCAGCTCTTGTAAAGTGTTCTTTGCGCGCCGGTCAGGGTAGGCAAAACAGCACCCACACCTTTGAACGTGCGTTCTTCAACGGGTGCAGAAACCTTGTTCAACTCTAAAAGCTTGCTTACCGCTGCAGTCTGTGCCGCAGTAATTCCGGTCAGCAAATGCGGCTGGTTGGCATAGATTCTATTATGCCAGAACACTCCATTGTCTTCACTGGTATAGGTAACGGTTCTTGTTGGCAATCCGATCAACGCATTGTAGATGAACTCCTGTTTGACAGCAATAGACTTGTAATTATCGTCGTTTACATCCTGAATGGTCATCGGAACCGGTTCTATAAACTCTTTGCTGTTTTGTTCGACCAACTCTACTCGTCTGGCATTCAGATAATATTTGCTTAAATCAAAATTATCGACGCCGCTATTAATAAATAAACAGTTATAAAAGGCATACCCGCCAATTACACCACTCGTATGAGCAATATCGTCATACTGATATTTATAAGTTTGCTCTTTGGTTTTGTAGAGCGTATTGTTTCTCTTGATTAAATCAATTTCATCAAGCAGTGTGCCGCTGAATATCTGTTCGGCATTGCCATTATACATCGCTTTTTCATATTGGAAAATGCTGCGGGAAAACGGTTGGATTCCCACCTGATAATCCATGAACTGATTGTTAAAGTGTTTTTGCTTTCCGCCCAATTCGAAATCATCACCTCCATAGCTGATGGTCACATATTCATATTTTTTATCTAAAACCCGTAACGGAAAAGTGGTTTGAGAGGACAGGCTTCTAAAACGAATTTCACTTGATTTTGGCTGTAAAATCGGAGCGCCACCACTCATGTTGCAACATTTGATTAACTGGTAATCTATTGTATATTGCGGTTTCGAAGGGAAATTCAATAACTCGAACGGGTCTTTTAGCAAATCCTGTACCTTATTGTAATAATACCGTTTAACAAATGCATTCTGGGTTGGTGCTGTATAATCGGTTGTTCGTATCACCCTCATACCCGGTTCGTCAACTGTTTTGAATCCTTTTGTATAATTAAAGTACATCATTGCTTCATACTGAATTGCAGATGAATAAGCATTTGATATTTCAACGCGATAAGCATGTCCTTTTATCGTATTAATGGTAAAGTCACGTGTGAAAGCAAAGTTGCCGGTACCGATTTCGATCGTACCGTCGGGCATTACAATATTGGTAGTTTCTGTTGTATTGGCTGTTTCGTCAATCAGCTTAAAAACGATTCTGTCCGTATGTCCCATCTGGGCATTGGCGGTAACATCAATTTTCACAGCTATTTCTTCATCAATAAAAGCCTTGGAGGTTGTCCCCGTCCCATTGGGATCAAAAACAAGATCGCCCAATGGTGCTGATGCAGTTGTTCTGGTAGCCGGTATACGACTTGGGCTGTTCCGCCATATATTTATATTAACAGCTCCTTTTACGTAATCTTTTGCTTTTGGGGCTTCATACTCAAACTCTGTATATCCACCGGTAGGAAAAGTGATTTTCTTCAGTGAACCCTTTACAGCATACGTGAAATCGGAACTTCTGTCGGCTAAATTCGGATAATAATTATGAAATAGGATATCGTTGTTTTGCGGTAAAGCTGTGGTATTACTAATCTTTCCATTGTAGTAGCCGTAAGTATCTGTTGCCTGGCTCATTCTGCTGTTAGGTAATGCCAATGGATCATTATAGTCCATTACGTATTGTTCATATTTTCTACCGCCTGAGCCATAGTTCTTATCCTTATTAAACTCAACTTTATTCAAAAAGAAACGTTCGGAGGTTGTGGCAGTCTGTGGGAACAAATAACTCAGATCAACTTTATGCAGGATGTTAGAGCCGTTCTTTACCACAATATTGTTCAGTACCTTAGTATAGTTAAAAGGCGAACCTGCACTTGTACCAAAAGATACCTCTATATAATTATTGGCGCTTCTGATCTTTGACAGGTGCTTCCCGTTGGAAACAATTACCCCATTTGCAAAATAGGAATGTCCTTCATCGGTTGGCGGTCTCACACACTCCATATTTGGTTCCGTCAACTCATATTCGATAATGGTAACCCGTTCGCCCTGATCCAACCGGATATGTCTGTTTACAGGATCGGTTTCATAATCAAAATAAACAGTTCCATAATCGGGATGTTCCATTCTTGTCAGATAAAGACCTGTGGGCGAATACGGGTTGTCGTGTGTTGTTCCCGGAAAGGTGGTTTCTGTGGCATTTTCCCCACCGAAATAATGCTTTACGCCATCGGGTGTGGTAATGCAAAATTCTTTGCTTTGGCGCAATCGTGCTTTAAGATCGGTTTCTGTTCCGACGATTTCAATTTTAAGATTACTGTCGGCCTTAACCAACCGCGGTATAAAATTATCATCCATAAAGAAATTACCGCTATAGCCCGGAAAAGAGAAGCTATACTCATCCGGCTTAACATCGTAAACACGTCTTAATTTGGCAAAGATCATGTTCAGCCAGGCTCCATATTGCGATCCGTTCAGAAATCCTGCCGGATCGATCATGTCGCCGGTAATTCTTCCGTCTAAGTACTCCGATTCATCGGGTTTATCGTGAATTGTTCTGGTAATTACACCTCCCGCATTCAAAGTCCAGTTAATTCCTGTCCAGCTTGCAGTCTGGTTCACTTTAACCCCTGCACCGGTATAATTAAGCGTAATCGGAACTTCTAATTTCCCTGCTTTATAGGTATATACAGGAATGTTTGCCGTGACCATCCCGGTAAACTCATTGATTGGAATATCTCCGTATTTGGTCAGTGCAAAAGCGTTTGGTGATGCTGGCGTATAATCCGGCATCTTTAAATCCAGTGCTGCGGCGGGTTGTTGCTCCTGCGCCATAGCTGTGCCATAAACACCGATTAAAAGTAAGGTGAGTAATATATTTTTCATGATAATTTCTTAATTTTTATCAGGGTTGATACCCTTAATTACTTTTATAGAATCCGTTTGCAGATTGGTACGGATTTCTACGATATAAATCCCTTCGGGATAACGGCTTAAATCTACCGGAACAGTACGGCTGTCAATGTTGAATTGTTGAAGCTGTCTCCCGGACAGGTCAAATACCGAAGCAGTACCCGTTTGAAATTCATAGCCCACCACGATATTGGTAAAGTTTTGTGCCGGATTCGGCAAGGCTTCAATAGCTGATTTCTCCACTTCCTTTTTATAACGGTCTTTGAGTTTTACCACCCAGAAGTCGCTGCTACCATTTCCACTGTTTTTATCACGGGATGGTTTGCCTTTCGAAGTCCCGGCCAGCAGGTAACCACCGTCACGAGTTTCTATCAGTTTAGATAAAATATCGGAATCGTCGCTACCAACGGTCTTACTCCAGAGCTCTTCGCCTTTGGCATTGATCTTTAGTGCAATATAATCGTTGATGTCTTTTTTATCTTTCTTTCCGTCCGATACCTCTGTCTGGGCATAACCGCCAATGAGCAGCGTACCGTCTTCATTTTCAACTATCGAGGTCAGCAAGTCTACTGCTCCGTAGTTATAAGTTTCCTGCCAAAGCGTTTGTCCTTCATCATCCAGACGGACAATCCAGAAATCAGTTCCTTTGGTATTGGCTCTGCTTTTATCATGTGAAGGATTGGAACTGGAGCTTCCACCAAGTACATAACCGCCATTACGACTTTGAATCAAGGAAGTCAGGTTATCATCACCATCACCGCCTAAAGTTCGTTGCCATTCGATAGCACCGGCTTTGTCGGTTTTGATGATCCAGTAATCCCCTGTACCAATGTTGTCGCTTTGCTTGTTGCCCGAAGCCGGAGAGTTGGAATAGCCACCCAGGATATAGCCGCCGTCTTTGGTTTGTTCCACTGTTTTTAATTGGTCGAAACTTTTACCACCATAGGTCTTTTGCCATTCGATCGTTCCGGAAGCATTCAATTTCACAATCCAGTAGTCCAGATTACCGAAATTACCTTCTGTTTTATCACCGGATTTTCCCGAAGAAGAAGATCCGCCAACGATATACCCGCCATCCAGCGTACGGCTGATGCAGGCTAAGTGTTCCTGACCGCTGCCACCAATGGTGCGCTGCCATTGCTCATTGCCTTTGGCATCCAGCTTGATGATCCAATAGTCTTCCTGACCACGGGAATCTTCTTTTTTCTGACCGCCTTTCGGTGAACCGGAAACGCCTGCCAATATAAAACCTCCATCAATGGTGAGCTGAGCACTTTGAAGAAAATCGAGGCCACTTCCTCCAAAGCTTTTTTGCCACTCAGCCATACCATATTCATCCATTTTCCAGAGCCAGTAATCGAAATTACCGCTTGAAACCATTTCTTTGTTTCCGTTTTTGTCGGATAGGGAACTGCCCGCTAAGAGGAACCCATAATCGGGTGTGGGCAGTACATCTGCTAAAAATTCGGCGTGTTTGCCACCATACGATTTTTCCCAGATGATATCCTGGGAATAAATAACCATAGGGCAAAGCAGTGCCATGAGCAGGCTGAAAAGCCCACTTTCCTTAATTACGTTCGACATGGTTTAGATTAATTAATTGATTATCGGGTCAAACGTATACCCTTTTTTTTCTCTCACCAAATTATTGAGTCAAAATGGGGCTTTTTCCCCTTCTGATAATCAAGATATTACGTAAAAATACGGACAAAAAAATACGTAGCTAAACAGAAGCGAGTTATTTTCCTACAGTTTTTATTCTTCTACTAATTAGCATATCCTAAGTACTTTTTTACTTGGGGAAATGAAAGATGATTAGCTGTAATGACAATTTTTCAATTCGAACGGCACAAAAAGGGAAGCGAAGTAAGCGTTTGCCACTTCTGTGGGCGCATAATGTGCCTGATCGTCCCTCTCAGTCTCACCCATTGGGACTTATAGCCCACAGTGCATTGGCGCAACCGCTTTTGACTTGCTTTCTTTTTTTTCCGTTTTTTTCTTTTGAAAAATAGCTTTAGAGCAAACGGCTGAAAAAAAAGGAAAAACAAACAAAATTTTTAACCTAAAAAATCGAATTATGGAAATTCCAAATCAAATCTCGGCCATTGAAAAAATTATTCGTCAGGACTGGAAAAAAATCTACTACGCCGCCACCCCTTACTTGGATGCAATGAGAGAATTAGACAGCATCCGCCAAAATTACTATGAGGAACCAGCAGCCAGCATTGTCCGGTATTTTCTTGCAAATGCAACTAGTTGGCGTGGCGATACCGCTAGAGCAGTAAAGGCCAAATTAAAGCAACTGCTCGATGAATGACCAAAGAACCATCTGCATTTTTTCAAATCTAAAACTTAAACCAATGATACAAGATATAAATATAGCCGATGCAACAATTTACGTAGGAACGTACAAAAAATACAATGAGGGTTCCTTATATGGTGACTACTTAAAACTATCTGATTATGCAAGCAAAGAAGATTTCTACAAAGCTTGCAGAAAGTTACATAAAGACGAACAAGAGCCGGAGTATATGTTTCAGGATTTTGAAGATATACCGCGAAGTCTTATCGGTGAAAGTTGGTTAAGCGAAAGATTTTTTGAGGTGAGGGATGCAATCGAAAATATAATAGAAAAGCAAAAGCCGTTTCTAATATGGTGCAATAACGGGCATCGTGATTTATCACAGGAAGATATAGATGACTTGATTAGCGATTTTGAAAATGATTACATCGGTCATTACGACAGTGAAGAAGATTATGTGCGGGAACTGATTGAAGAGCGAAGCGATTTAAGTGCATTTGCAAAGCAATATTTCGATTATGAAGGATATACAGCAGACCTTTTTTGCGGAGAATATTGGAGCGAAGACGGACATATATTTTATAACTCTTAAACCCCAACGGCAACCGCTTACAGGCTGTTGCTTTAAAATCTAATATTATGAACATTGGAATTATCACATACAGCAATTACGACGAAAGGGTACTCATGGATCACCATTTCGTAATCGACGACCTCTTTTACATTGTGCAAAATGATGTAAGCTACCGAGCCTTTAAAATAGAGGATAATAAAGGAAAAATAGTACTATCAACAGATTATAGAGATACCCAGCAGGGTGCAGGATACCTCAATCTACCAATCATAAAAAAAGATATGGAATTGATCGGTAGCATTTATAATGCATATATGACTCCGTCAACCAAATGCAAATATAAAACCACATGGACTGTAAATAGTGGAGTTTGCAAGAACAAAAAACATGCTCATGGATATGCCGATATGCTTAAAAAACGAGCAAGGCTATCACTGGAAAAATATATTGAACGGATATGAAAATAACAGATTTAAACGGTTTAGAAATTAAGGTAACCGACCTTGAAAAAGCGATAGACCAAGCAGACTATTTTAAAGATGCTCATCACATTCCCCCTGTAGATTCTGACAAACAACGTCAAGAATACTGGACAGACATTTATAACAAGCTATTAATGCTAAAAAATACGATAAACAATAAAAATGATGAAAACATACCGTCTTAAAATTAAGGGTAGTACCCCCCTCAGTATAAAAAAGTAACAATTGAAAATTTGATTGCAATACCGCATAAAAGTTTTGAGAGTATTCGAAATATGAGCCCGATTGGTCAACCCCAATGGAAGAAGAATATACTATATTATACAACACTATAGAAAATCGAAAAATAAATTTCTTCAAAGTTCGCGATAGTGATCTAATTCTGATACCAGGTAGCTACCTATATACCACAACACTTACAGAACAGGATATAAATGATTTAGATCAATATAAAAAAATTAGCCTAATCAAACTAAACCAGGTTCCCCGCCCGCGTATAAAAAACCGGGCGGGGACTTCTTTTCTTTTATCGGCAAAAGAAAAGAAGCAAAAGAAAACTGTAGCTTACTACGATGAATAAAGTTTACTCTTTTTTTATTCAATTACTTCAACCATTAAAAGCATGGGTGGCAATACATCCGGAACCAGTGATCTATCACCAACATTTTTCATGAACAATGCATTTTTCGCAACTTCATTGGTGGCTAGAATAGCTTCCTTTTCTCTTTCAAATATAGCTATACAATTATTAAAATCGAAAACCTCCCAATCCGATATGGGATAAAATTCGTCATCAAAAAAGTTAAGATAGTTCTTTCTCAATTCTTCCAAATTATTAAACAAACCAAGTATCCGTTTATTCTCCTGAAAAGTTTTTCTTGGATCTATGGTATGAAATGATACCTCGTACATTTTGCCTTATTTTTTTGTGCAAATTTAGAGCACTGGTTCCAAAAAAAAATCAGTATAAATACTGAAAAGACGAAATGTAAATTTTAATAGTTTTACAACCAACTTATATAGAGAGAGATGAGCGATAAAATCGCAAACTTAGTTAGAGCCATCAGGTTATATCTAAAAATAAAAGAGCCCGTACAAACATCATTAAATTGGCAAACTGTTTTAGCTATCTATTCGATATGGATACCAATTATTGCAATGATGTACTGGTGGGTTTTCTTTATGAATTTTCATTCCGATTACTTCGCAATAGCTTACAACTTGGATGACATTTTCTTAATCTTGTTTAAGAAATCCGTAAAGTTTGGTTTTGCCATCCTGATAAATTTATTTATTGCCTGGATATTCTTGTTTAGAAACACCCTCCGGGAGATTCGCCGGATAATCATGATCCTGATTGGTGTTTCAATCATGTGCGGAGTTTGTAAAAGCGAGTCATTTTCGTATAGCTATCTCGCAGTTCTGCTTGGATTGACAACTGCGGTAACGATTATCTTTATTTTGTACGATAAAGGAGCCATTTATGGATATTCATTAGTTTTTGGTCTATTCCTGTTTTTGTCCGCAAAAACGGATGCCCAACATGCCCATCATAATATTGGAAAGTATAGTATTATTTCTGATAGAGGTGAGGTCATATTGGATAAAAATGATGAAAACAGATATTATGTTGGATATACATCTCAGTATATTATGGTTTTCGATAAAGAAAAATCAATACTAGAGAAATATGACAAACGGAGGTTAAGATAACCCTTAACCAAATAACTAAACAAGAGCCCTGAGTCAAAATCAGGGCTTTTTTATTATCCAAAAAGTTTAACGCTAAAAATAAATGATTTAGCGCGTAACAATTAGACCTACTCCTGATCTAAAAATACTGATGTTACTCAATTACAAGCCGAAACTGTTTTGCAAATTAACGACGAGCAATCCTTTCTTGAATACATTGAAAAGCATAAAGGCATATTAAAGCGTATCACTAAAATGTATGCTTACAATAACGAAGACAGACAAGATCTGCAACAGGATATTATTGTCCAGCTTTGGAAATCTTACAATACCTTTCGAGGTGAAAGTAAATTCTCTACCTGGATGTACCGTGTTGGGGTCAACACCGCAATAACTTATTTAAAAAAGGAAAAAAGATCCATCCAGTTTCAATACAAAGAAAATTTTCCGGAACTTGTCTTTGAAGAGTATAAAAATGAAAAAGATAACCAATTGCAGATTTTTTACCGGGCTGTTCAGGAATTAAACCAAATTGAAAAGGCGATAATCTTTTACTTCATGGAGGGGATGACACATAAAGAAACAGCGTTACAGTTAGGAATTAGTGATATAAACGTAAGGGTGAGATTAAATCGTACAAAAGACAAGCTACAAAAGATAATTAAAAAGCACGGTTATGAATTTTGATAAATTGAAAGACGAATGGGATAAAGATGATAGCAATGATCTCCAAATTCCCATAAGCATAAAAAATTTGAAATCTTCTTCTCACCCAATAGATAAGTTAAAGAAAAACATGAAATGGGAATCGTATTTACACGCGTTGGGAATTCTTATTTTCGCGGCTTATCCTTATATGCTAAAATTCAAGCCTCAATTAATTCCTGTTTATTACATCTGCTATTCAATGTTTTTCGTCATATCTGCATATTATGTTTACGGCTTTCACAAGTTTTACAACAGTCTAAATCACTATGAAACAGATACTAAAAATAGTCTTTTAAAAATCTACTACGAACTACAGGTCAATATAGAAAAATATAAATCCTTTGGTTTTTTGTTTTTACCATTGGGACTAATAATAGTTGGGTTACATGTCTACAACAAACTCCTGATAAAAGGTAAATCATTAGACTTTCTTACTGATAAGAACATATTCACAATCACTTTTGCATCAGTGGTTATAATAGGATTAATCATGTTCACAATCAACGCGTGGGTTAATTTCTTTTATGGCAGATATGTTAAACAAATAAAATCCATATTGGACGACTTAATGCAGGAGTAATAAAAAGCTCCTTAAATTAAAATTTAGCGAGAAAAACACTGCCTATTTCACTTTCTCGAATTAACAAAATGATTTTTTCTTTTTTAAGAACCCTAAAAATATAAACTTAGGATAAAACTATTTTGAATCAGAAATTTAATACTATAAATGTAAATTAGAATATTATAATCCAAAGCTGCTGAAAAATCTTACTCAATATGAAGACACCTTAATTTCGAAAAAAATCACTATAAAAAGAATATCTTTGCTATAAAAAAACGTGGACAATCAGAAAGAAATTAAAATTTTAAAGCAACAATTGACTGCGGAAGTTCAAAAAGAACATTCAGACAATTCCCTGATTTTATCACTTTCCAATAGAATAGCCAGATTAGCTACTACCGAAGTAAGGTTTTCAGTTGATGCAGGTATTATTAATAGACTTGGTAAAGAGCTAGTTGGACGCCACGAAACGGCAGTATCTGAACTTGTCAAAAATGCTTATGATGCTGATGCAAAAACTGTCAATTTAATTTTTAAGGATGCCTGGAATCCGGGTGGAACACTAATTATTGATGATGACGGCATTGGAATGAATCGAGAAGAATTAATCAATGGATTTATGAGATTATCATCATCAGATAAAATTCATAATCCTGAGTCTCCAAAATATAATCGTACAAGAGCAGGACGAAAAGGTATTGGACGTTTTGCTACACAGCGATTAGGAAATAAACTCACAATTATAACACAAAAAGAGAATCTTGATAGTGCTTTAAAGATAACTATTGATTGGAATAGATTTGAAACAGATAGAGATTTAGCTTCTATATCAAATTCAATCGAAATTATTCCTAAAAAAAAAGAAGAAGGCACAACTTTAATCATAGAAGATCTTAGGGAAGGATGGTCAGATCCAACTATAAAAAGGGTATATAGATATACGTCTGATTTGCTGCAACCATTTCCTTTGTCTAAAGAACGTAAAGAGAAAATTGAAAACAAACTAGATCCAGGGTTTAAAAGTTCTTATTACCGGGATATAGAAAGCGAAGAAAACTTAATCATTGATGAAGAAGAGGCCTTTTTAAAATATGCACTTGCAGAAATCGAAGGATATGTACTTGAAGATGGACAAGGTTGCTGGTCTTTAGAAAGTGAAAAATTAGAATTTTCTCAGGAAGTTTTTTTGATTGGAAAAAATAAGGATTTACCAGAATCAAAATTTCAATTCATAAAAGGCATCCATTTTAAATGTTATTACTTTTTATATGATAGTTCTCTCATTCCTACTCAAACAATGACATTTATTAGAGAAGTAGCTAATGAACGTGGAGGAATCAGAATCTATAGAAATGGTTTCCGCGTATTACCTTATGGCGAAAAGCTTAATGACTGGCTTGGATTAGATGATTCTACAGCAAGGAGGGTTATTTTATCGTCGCATAGAAACATAAATTTTTTTGGTTTTGTAGAGATTACAGATGAATCAGGCTTATTATTTGATGAAACTTCTAGCAGGGAGGGTTTATTTGATAACGAAGCCTTTCAAGAGTTAGTAGGTTTTGTTCAACGATCAATTTTAAATGCTGTTCTTAAAATAGCTGATTTACGAGGAAGGAAGGCAACAACTGGTCAGAAAAACTGGCTCAAGCCCGAAAAGACCTCAGAAAAAGTCGATAGTGCTATCGAAAAAATAAAGCAAATTTTTGATGAAGATAATAAAACAAATAATCATTCCAGTTCCGGTGATCCATCTGATAAAAAACAGAAATTTGAAGAAGCTTTTGAAGAATTTAAACAAGCTCGACAAGAAGAGGTATTTGAAAAGCAAAAGTTAATTGAAGAACTAAATATGCTCCGTGTACTTGCTGGGCTAGGACTTGTAATTGGTGAATTTGTACATGAAGTTAAAAGATTTCTCCCTGGTTTTGATACTGATACAAAATTTTTAAAAAAAGCAGTTAAGGACTACTCTGAAGCATTGAATCGTGTGGAACGCCTTGAAGTAAATATAAAATCCTTCACAGCTTATACCTCATATTTCGATAGAGCTATATCTAGAAACGTTTTTCGAGAGCTTGAACCTATTGAATTGAGGAATGCAGTGAATGATTTCTGGGATATTGTAAAGAAAGATATCGAACGGTCTGGCATAGTTTTTCATCAACCCATGTATGAAGATTTTGACTTGTTTACAATTCCAATGCACCCTTCGGAATGGGCATCCATTCTATTTAATTTTTACACAAACTCAAAAAAAGCAATTAGAAGAAAAGGTGTTAAAGGAGAAATTTTCATTAAATGTGGGCGAAATAAAGATAATGTATATTTAGAATTTTCAGACAATGGCGATGGGATAAATAAAGATCACGAAGAACAAATTTTCAATGCTTTCTATACAACATCTGGCGTTTCTGGACATAGAGATTCAGATTCGGAATCACTTTCCGGCACTGGACTGGGACTAAAAATATTAAAAGATATTATTGAAAGTTATAATGGTTCAATCTATGTAAGTTCCCCAGAAAAAAAGTTTAATACAACAATAAGAATCGAATTACCTGAAAACAAATAAAATGATGAAACCAAAATTTTTATATATCGACGATGAAGATGACGCATCAGTTGCAGCGGTTCGTGATGGATTTAATGATGAAAATTTAATTGAAGTTTCTGTTGAACAACCACAGGACTTTAAAGCACAAATCAAAGATTTAATTGTAAAACTCAATGATTATGATGGTTTGATATTGGATTTTAGACTTAATCAGAATATGAAGTTGGATGTGGCCTATAATGCCCCTGCGATTGCACAAGAATTGAGAATGAGTGTTGCAGAACCTGAAATAAACGCTAAATCAATTCCGATAATTCTATGCTCAACTGATGAGCGTATGCGTGCTACGTATGACGCAGACATGACAAGTCACGACCTGTTTGACTACAAATTTTTAAAAGGTGATGAGCCAGATTGGGGACGATTCTCTAGAAAGCTAAATTCTCTTGCTGATGGATATAATTGGTTAAATTCTGAAAATCGTTCATTTGAGGATGTTATCCGACGCAATGACATAAATAATTTAGATCCACGTATTAGTGAACGCTTTAAAGATCCTGATGAAAAAAAAATAAGTTATGATTTTGCGAATTTCATAATAAAAAATTTATTTAATCATCCTGGTGCAATGATTAAGGAAAGAGTTCTTGCTGCGAGATTAGGTGTCGATATTGAAGAATCTGGAAAGGACTGGCTGATACTTTTGGAAAAGCTAGACGAATGCAAATACAAAGGTTTATTTAGTGATGGGTGGAATCGTTGGTGGATGGATAAAATCAATGGACTTTTTAAGGATATTTCTAAAGGAAAGCGCCTTTCAAATACAAATGCGGAACAACGTGTAGCAATATTATCTGAAACTTATGAATTGAAAAACTTAAAAGCTGCTGAACCAATCAAATATTGCACAAGCAAATCTTTTTGGACTATTTGTGAAGAAACTAAACGACCTTTAGATCCTTTGGAAGGATTTAAAGTATTTGAAACAGTAGAATTGAAATCTTGGCAAGAACCAAAATATTTATCATTTTATGCAATTGCTGAAGTTGGTATTAAAAAGAAAGGATTACGTGAACAATTTGGTGAAAAAGAAAGAATTCAATATATGAAAGAAAATCTAAAAAAATGAAAATTGAACAATTTCGCCAAACAAGAGCTAGTGAGTTAATTTCAGCTGCTGATAGGTTAGATAGTGTCTTTTCAAGAAGTGTAAATACGACTCCAATCAGATTAGCAGCTGAGGCTTTAAAAAATGGACACCCTCCTTTAAAAGACAAATCAGTGCATCAAGACTATTGGGGGTACGAAATTGAAGATTTCAAGATTCCTGTGGATACAGTTAAACATCTACGTCCAAAGTCAATTGATAATAAAAAAGTTGAGTTAATACTGAACATGAAATTAGTTGCAGATAAAAATAATTGGGATAATTTAAATGATCCTTTAATTGAACTAAATTTTAATGTAACAATTAAGGGCATAGGTATAACTCCACACTTTTTTTGCTTTCATATAGATAAGCATGATCATGCAAAAATGGCTGCTACCGAAGAGCCGCACCCTGTATATCACTTGCAGTTTTCTAGTAATCCTGAAGGTAATGATGAATTTAATTACGGAGAAACAATGGCTCTCGATACACCAAGAATAATTCACCATCCAATCGATTTTATTTTAGGAATCGGTTTTTTGACTTCAAATTTTTTTCCAACGGCATTTGAAGATATGATGAGTGATGGTTATTTCGCAGGACTGTATAGAAGATATCAGGAAAAAATTTTACAACCATATTTTCATACTTTAGCGAGTACTTGGACGTATGACAGAAATAATATTATTTGGGATAAAGAACATCTTTGCCCTAGTTTTTTGAAATGAATAAGGAGATAAATAGATACTTAAAAGACAAGAATTTTACAGACCCACAGCTAGTGGATAGATTGATTGTGTCGTCATTCTTAAAAATCAACGACATTCTCGTAAATGAAAATGTTTTTATAAAAAGTTTTATAATTTCAGAGGACAAAACAGAAGTCGAGTCGTTAAAAAAATTTATTGAAATAATCAATATCAATGGCTTTAAATTTGATTTTGAGGCACTAATTGAATTGTTTGAATTTGTAATCTCACCAGATGAGAAAGTTGTTACTGGCGCAATATACACCCCTATAAACATCCGTACCTTTATAATAAATCAGGTCTTTAAAAATATAAATTTCACTGATTCCGCAAGAATTGCAGACATTGCATGTGGATGCGGAAGTTTTTTATATGATCTAGCTATTTACATACATAATATAAGCGGGCATACATACACACAAATATTTAAAAACAATTTATTCGGCCTTGACATTCAAGAATATTCTATTATTAGAACTAAGATTCTTTTGTCGTTACTTGCAATTCAAAATGGTGAAGATATCCCAATTTTAGAATTTAATCTGTTTGTAGGAGATGCACTTAATTTTAAATGGTCTGATGTTATAGCAAATTTTGAGGGATTCCAGAGCATAATTGGCAATCCACCTTATGTATGCTCTCGAAATATTCCCCAAGTTACGAAACAATATCTTAAAAATTGGGAAGTTTGCTCAACAGGTCATCCCGATTTATATATTCCTTTTTTTCAAATTGCATTGGAAAACTTAATCAATAACGGTGTTTTAGGATATATTACAATGAATTCCTTCTTTAAAAGCTTAAATGGAAGAGCATTACGATCTTATTTTCAGCAGAAAAAATATAGTTTTAAGATTATTGATTTCGGAAACCAGCAGATATTCAAAAGCAAATCAACCTATACCTGTCTTTGTTTTATTGAAAAACAATCCTGTGAATTTCTGCAGTACTATAAAAACCAGAACAAAGAATTGAGTAATAATATGAATTACAGTAAATTATATTATGACACTTTTGATTCGGTAAAGGGTTGGAATCTTGAAATTGCAGAAGTAATAAATAAGATTGAAAAAACTGGCAGGCCATTTGGAGATATTTATAAAACGAGAAATGGTATAGCAACTTTAAAAAATAATATTTACATTTTTAATCCAATTAAAGAAGATGATAATTTCTACTATTTAAAGAACGGAATTATCTTTCCTATTGAAAAGGAAATCTGTGTAGATATTATCAATCCAAATAAATTCACTAAAATTAATAATGTTGATGACATTACAGAAAAGGTCATATTTCCTTATAAGTATAAAGGAGATAGAGTTAATTTAATTACTGAGGAGTATTTTAAGACCAACTATCCACAGGCCTATCATTATCTATCAGTAAAAAAAGAAATTTTAGCTGGTAGAGACAAAGGAAATGCAACGTATGAAAATTGGTTTGCATTTGGACGAAACCAGTCATTAGAGAAGATGAGGAATAAGCTATTCTTTCCACATATCACTCCACATACGCCAAATTTTGTAATTAATACTGATGAAAATTTGCTTTTCAGAAACGGATTAGCTGTAGTTGTAGACGAGGAAAAAGAATTACTATTCTTGCAAAAATTGATGGCCTCAGATATATTTTGGCTTTATATCAAAAATTCTAGTAGACCTTATGGATCAGGATATTACTCGTTGAGTAAGAACTATATCAAAAACTTTGGCGTCTATGATTTTACAGAAGAACAGAAAGACTATATTGTAAACGAAAAAAACATTAAAAAAACTAACAAGTTCATAATGAAACTATACGATATTGAGTGATAATGCCTTTTTGATTAATGACCTTATCAAACACAAATTAGTCAACACTATGCTTTCTTTTACTATTGTTCACTTAATGAAAGTTTTCATTAAGTGAACAATAGTAAAAAGTAATTTTGGAAAGAGGAGATTATTTATCAGATATAATATTAACTTTCTAATCAATTGTTTATCTTTATGATAAGATTATAAAGTTCTTTCAAATCATGGCTTCGTGCAGGAGCCTTTGCATATAATAAAAGATGGTTAAAAGTTTATGGCAAGTTCATGGCGTCGGTTCATTTGAACTCCCCTAACAGTGCCTAAAACTAATAAATATGGGTGAGGTTCGAATCCCTCGCTCTCCGCCAAAAAAACAAAATTTATTTTGCAAAGGAAATGCCGTCATAATTGATGGCATTTTTGCGTATAGAAGTTTTTTTGTGGCACATTCGTGGCACATCGTTATATCGAGAGCTGGGAACCCCATTAAACGGGCTTGAAACCCAAAAGGTGTTATTCCCTCTTTCTCCGCTGATAAAAATCCTAAACGGTATCAAAACCCCCGAAATCCTATGATTTTCGGGGGTTTTTGCTTTTGCAGACTTTCAAAATTTATCATCAAATCTTATCGCTAAAGGGACTAAATCGAGACCCTGACAAAAACTAGAAATCTAGGGTCTCGCTAAATCTCTTTAACCCTTGCAAACATTGGGCTTTCGAATGAATTAAATAGCTTGTTCATTCAGTAAACATCTTGTTTGGCTTGGATTAGGAATTTAAATTGATAACTAATTAATCACTCAGTAAAATGAAAGCGAAAGTAAACCTGCATTTCTATGCAAAATCAACCAAGGTTAATGCCAAAGGGCAATTTCCAATTTATGTCCGACTTACGGTAGATGGAAACAGAACCGAATTCAGTACCAAGAAATTTATCGACCCTACCCGATGGTCGTCAGAAGCATCCAAAGTAAAAGGTACAACAGAAGAAGCCCGTTCAATAAATAGTTACCTTGATGTAATAAAATCTAAAGTATTGGATATTCAAATGGAGTTAATTCATAAAAATGAAAATCTAAGTATTGAGAATTTTAAGGAATTGCTTTTTGGCTCTGATGAAAAACAGCGTATGCTTATACCGATTTTTCATGACCATAACAATAAGATAAAGGAATTAGTGGGCAAAGAATATGCGCCCGGCACATTAGAACGCTACACGACCTCTTTAAAGCATACAGTCGAATTTTTGGAATGGAAATACAATATTTCAGATATTGAGATTTCCAAAATAAATCACGCTTTCATTACAGACTATGAGTTTTATTTAAGAAGCGTTAGAAATTGCTCCAATAATACCGCTGTCAAATACATTAAGAATTTCAGCAAAATAATCAAGATTTGTTTGGCAAATGATTGGTTGGAGAAAAATCCATTTGCAAACTATAAGGCAAAAGTTAAAGAAGTTGAGCGGGTTTATTTGACTGAAGAAGAAATTCAAACCATAATTGAAAAGGATTTAAAAAATGATAGGCTTTCCCTTGTTCGTGATATTTTCTTATTTAGCTGTTTTACAGGCTTGGCTTATATCGATGTAAAGAACTTGACTAAGTCGCATGTTAGCATTGGTATTGATGGCGATAAATGGATTTTTACACATCGTCAGAAAACGGAAAGTGCTTCAAAAATTCCTATCCTGCCAGTTACTCAAATGGTAATTGATAAATATGAAAATCATCCACAATGTGTTGGAGAAGATAAATTACTTCCTATTCTATCCAATCAAAAAATGAATGCCTATCTAAAAGAAATTGCAGGGATCTGTAAAATTGATAAAGAATTGACCTTCCATATTGCTAGGCATTCATTCGCAACAACGGTAACACTTACCAATGGTGTTCCTATTGAAAGTGTTAGTAAAATGCTTGGGCATAAAAATTTGAGAACTACTCAACATTATGCAAAAGTTTTAGATAGAAAAGTCAGTGAGGATATGAAGTCACTAAAAGATAAATTACAAGCAATCAAAATCGAAAACTTGAAAGTGGGCAGTTAATTCTATTATCTTTAGACTCCTTATTTATTTTATTATGGATGAAGAAATAGAAAATGAAGAATTGGATGCTTACATCGATTCCTTAATTACCGCTGAATATGTCAAACTAATCGAAGGTGATATTGGTCTTTGCACCTGTCAACTTTTTAAACATGATTTAACTAAAGGAGCGGTTCCATTTGCATCTGGTGTTTTTGTCTTTCTTGGAGATGATTTTTATTTGCTTACCGCTTCACATGTTATTGAAGATTGGTCTGATTCAAACCGTCTTTTTGTCAAAGTCAAAGACGATTATGTTTCAATTGCGGGAAAAGGTTGTGGTACAGAAATGGAGAAAGAAGAAAAAATAGATGCCGCATACATAAAACTCAAACCTCAATTAGTACATCTTTTGGTACAATGGTATAGATTTCTTCCCTATGAAAGATTCTTATTTGATGAAAAGATATTCCATGAACCTGCTTATTGCGCTTTTGGATATCCAGTAATCAATAAAAGAAAAGAACCTTCCGGCATAAAGACATTTGGTTCAGCTTATTATATGCTACCAAGCCAAGACAAAGTTTTTGAATATTACTCGTTAAATCCTCTTACCCATTACGTTCTTGAATTTCAAGGAAAAGCAATGAATATTAAAACTGAACAGCTTGAAAAAATAAAGACCGAACATTATGGTCTTAGTGGTGGCGGTTTATGGTATATAATTATGGACTACGATGAAGATAAAGACGAAATTATATCTGAGGCATTCTTAATAGGTATTATGACAGAATTTAGAAGAAGTAAATACGACTGTCTTATAGCGAACAGAATTGAAATTGTTTTAGCTATGATACAAACCAACGAAAACACCAATTTCAATGGTACATCTTAAATCTTTAAATATATCAATCTTTAAAATAATCTTTGGTTGTGCAATAACTTTCTTCAGGTGGCATTGTTTCGTATTTTTCATTCCAAACAATTATTGAGTTCAAAATTGGCAAAAGCTCCAATCCTTTTTCCGTCAATGAATATTCTACTCTTGGAGGTATTTCACCGAAAGATTCTCTTATCACAATACCATCATCTTCCAATTCCTTCAACTGTTCCGTTAAAACTTTCCTTGTAATTAATGGAATAATGGCATCTAATTGACCAAATCTTACTTTACGATTTTGCAATACATAAATAATAATTGGTTTCCACTTATTGCCAATAATACCCATAGACCGAGTTAATGAACATTTTGAAAAGCTAAATCTTGCATCCTTCATATTACTGTTATTTTATTTGTTACTAAAAAGTAACTAGTTAATTTTTAGCATTAGTATCATTTGGATACAAATGTAGGTAACTTTGCGATACAATTAACTATATTAATAGAAAGTAATAAAAAAATGAGTAAAAAATTAGTAAACAAAGTAGCATTAGTGACCGGAGCATCAAAAGGAATTGGTGCAGGAATTGCAAAACAATTAGGTGCCGCAGGTGCCAAAGTAGTCGTAAATTATGCATCAAGTAAAGCAGATGCAGATAAAGTGGTTACTGAAATCACTAGCAATGGTGGAACTGCAATCGCTATTCAAGGTGATGTTTCAAAATCAAATGATGTAACTAGACTTTTTGAAGAAACAAAAAATGCTTTCGGTGGCTTAGATATTCTAGTAAATAACGCCGGAATTTACTGGGTAACGCCTTTAGAAAATTTCATTGAAGATGATTATCGTAAAATGTTTGATGTCAATGTGCTTGGGACATTATTAGCATCACAAGCTGCACTCAAACTATTTGATGGTAAAGGCGGTAGTATTATCAATATCAGTTCTGTTGCGGCTAAAGACCCAGAAGTTACATTATCCACATATGGAGCTACTAAAGCAGCCATGAGTTTAATAACAAGGTCACTTTCACAAGAATTAGGTCCTAAAAACATTCGCGTAAATTCGTTGCTTCCTACTATGGTTTTGACAGAAGGTTTAGCAAGCCTTGGATTAGTTGCTAATACTGATAATCCATATATAAACCAAATGATAGACCGCACTCCTTTAGGACGATTGGCTACAGCTGAAGACTTTGGTAACATGGCAGTATTTCTTTCATCAGATGAAGCAAGTATGGTAACTGGGCAAGAAATTGGAGTTTCCGGAGGATTTAAATAAAATTTAACACATAGTAAAATGAGCCGTTTCACAAGTTGAGATGGCTCATTTTATTATTAATCAAAAAGCAAAAAAACATGAAAATAGCAATAATCGGAACAGGTGCTCTTGGTGGTGCTATAGCAAAAAAACTATCAGCAGTAGGATATAAAGTTAAAGTGACTGATACTAGTCCTATGAGTGTAATGCAAGAAACAGCTATTAAGTTGGGGGCAGAAGCCGCAACTATCCAAGAAGTAGTCAAAGATGTGGATGTTGTCATAATATCTATTCCAACCATTGCAATTCCAAATCTACCTAAAGATTTATTTAAAAAGCTTCCAAAAGAAGTGATAGTTATTGATACAACCAATTATTATCCTTATCGTGATGGTTTGATGGATGAATTAGTTAACGGAAAACTTGAGAGCGTTTGGGTTTCCGAACAATTAGGAAGACCAGTAATTAAAGCTTTCAATAATTTATTGTCTTATACCCTTGAGCATAAAGGATTATCGAAAGGAAATGAAAATCGGGTTGCTATGGCTATTTCAGGCGATGATGAAAAAGCAAAGGAAATTGTTTCTAAACTAATAGACGACTTAGGTTTTGATACTCTGAATACAGGAAGCTTATTAGAATCATGGCGGCATCAGCCAGGCACACCCGCCTATTGTACTGAATTGAATAGCATTGAACTGACACAAGCTCTAAAAGACGCAGATTTATTTAAATCAAAAGCAGCCTATCTCAGAGACTTGACAACCGATAAACTTATGAGTAGAGATACTCCACCTAGTCACGAAGAAATGCTCGCTGTTATACGTGGACTATTCCCAAGAATCTCTTTCATTATGAACAATAAGTAAAAGCTTTAAGGAAAAACAAAAACTTTTTTAGGGGGGCTTGTCAAAATGGAATTCTTAGAACTTCTAAGTTTCCATTTTGGCAAGCCCTATAATTTAAAAGACAAAACTTGAACCCAAAAATAACCTTACTCCTTTCAGACCTTAACGAACAATTAAACTTTATAGATTTAGAAATTGACAACCCAATTAAAAAATGCGAAAAAGCTATCGACATAAGTATAAAGTCAAAAGAGAAATTAAGGCTTTTAATCCAAAAAACTAATTTTAAGTCCGAAGAAGAAGAAATTCAATTCTTCAAAGAAATAAAGCCTCAATTCACATCTAAAGTTATTTATTACAATACCATTTTTAATATTGAAATGAAAAAGCCTAATGGAGGAACGAGGGTTTTAAAAAAGTATTACAATAACGAGTTAATTAAGCTGAAAGCATTCTTTGATAACGAATTAGATTTTTACAAATATTATCGCTCAGGTAATATTTATTTAGATTATAAATACTTTCTAAGAGGTAAGTTTGATATTAAACTTTCATTGGATAGTTACTACTTTGAGGCTGATAAAACATTCGCAACATCGCATGATTTCAAGGTTGCCAAAATTTTGGCAAATGATTTAATCCAATTGTATTTAGAAAATCAATTAATAATGATTGAGAATAAAGACAACAGCGAAAAATCACAACGCAATCCGAACATTAAATTGATGTGGACAGGCTCAAAAGTCGCATTGACGGAACTAGTATATGCATTACACTCAGAAGGAGTTTATAATAATGGCGGTGTCGATTTAAAAGATATTGCTGAGTATTTTGAACACATTTTCGATATTGATCTAGGGCAATATCGACGTACTTTCCTTGAAATTAGGGCACGAAAGGGAGATAGAACTAAATTCATACATTCTTTAAATGAAACTCTTATAAAGCGTATGGATGATGCGGATGATATAGTATAAATAAATCGTACACAACATATCCCCCGTTGTGAATCAAAGCAACGCAAATACAACAATTTTGTTCCATAACAATCTAAATTATAAGTTATGGCAATTGAAGTTATTACTCGTGAAGATTTAAACGAATTCAGAAGTCTTTTATTGAATGATTTAAAGCAAATTATTCAACCACAAACCCAACAAGTAAAGCAATGGCTCAAATCTAATGAAGTCCGAAAATTGCTTAACATTTCCCCAGGTACTTTACAAAATCTCCGAATCAATGGGACATTAACCTTTACAAAAATTGGAGGCATAATGTATTATAACTATTCAGACATTGAAAAAGTACTCAATGGTAATACTCAAAAAAAAGTTTCTACTCTTTTCAAGTAATCTATCCCTTATGAATGAATTACATTAAACATCTCACAGGTTTTTTTAACTGTATTGCAATTGAAGAAATCATTTACCCGACCCACATCAGTTTGTATCTGGCATTGTTTCAAAGTTGGAATGTGAATCGGTTTAAAAACCCGATTACCATTTCTAGGGAAGAAATGATGAAAGCCAGCAGAATAGCTTCAAAGGCAACTTACCATAAATGCATCAAAGAATTGCAATTACTAGGATTTATAGAGTATTTACCATCCTACAATCCGTATTCCGGAACAGAGGTAATTATGCATAATCTCTCTGATGGAAAAAAGTCTCAAAGCAGTTCACTGAATGGACAAACAAAACCAATAATTGGACAAGCTAATGGTCAGGTTACTGAACAGGTTATTGAACCCCATATATATAATAATAAACAAACATTTAAAAACAATAAAAACATATCTATTGAAAGCAATTTAGAAAGTTTAAATGAAGAAGAATTTTTAGAAACTGAAGAGAAAGAAAAAAAAAGTTCCGCGAAAAAAAAAGAAAGTCCAAGTCTGGATTTGGTAAAGGAATATTTCAAACTTCAGGAGTTTTCCGAAATTGAAGCAGAACGGTTTTTTAATTACTATACTAGCAACGGCTGGCTTATTGGTGGAAAAACCAAGATGATTGATTGGAACGCAGCTGCCCGGAATTGGATGCTGACTACCTCTAAATTTTCAATCAACTTGCCACAAAATGGTTCAACTAAAGAACATCCAAGAGCCAATAATTTACACAGCCAGGAAGACAAAGATTATGCAGAACCATTGTAAACAAATCAACTATGAATTTACAGTACAACTATCCGGAAATTCTAGCTTGGTTGGAACAAAAAGGGAAACGAGACTATGGGGATAAGTTTCATTTTACAGAGCAAGATACGCCTAATATAACAAAACTTACAGCTTATTTTTTGAATGATGAAGTGATGACAAAACAATATGATATTGACTTAACGAAAGGAATTTTACTATCGGGTCCGGTAGGTTGTGGCAAAACAACTCTAATGACTTTGATGAAATATGTTACTAAACAAGGCAATAAGTTTTACATAAAGACTTGCAGGGACATCAGTTTTGAATTCATAAAAGAGGGCTACGAAATAATACATCGTTACAGTCGTGGCAGTTCCTCTCAAACCGGATATAGGAATTATTGCTTTGATGATTTAGGAATTGAACAGAACTTGAAATACTATGGCAATGAATGCAATGTGATGGCCGAAATCATCCTTTCGAGATATGATCTATTTATTGCTAAAAAAGTGCAAACACATCTAACGACCAATCTTTCTGCTTCAGAAATAGAATTGGCTTATGGAAATAGAATCAGGTCAAGGTTAAGAGGAATGCTAAACCTTATTGCCTTTGATAAAAACACAGCAGACAAGCGCTAACTAAAGTACCAATGAAAATAATCTTGAAGAAAATAAAGATAGTAGATCTTGAAATAATACAATCAGAATTGCTAAAATTCATCCGAAACAAAGTTGATAATATCTCCCATTGCAAGGATTATGAAAATTATTGCAATGATATTATTGTAATTGACACCCTGCAAAGTATGTTTTTCATATTCAGAACGAAGATTGAAAGCAAAAAGTCATATACGAATATATCTCTCAGTCCAACACAATCAGTCATTCTACTCTATTGTTGTCAATGGGAAAGAACAGAAAGAAATCTGGAACAACGTATTACAATGCAAATGATTTCAGATACAATCCATCAAAAACTAACTAATATCTAAACCTAAGCTATGAAAATAAAGAACCGCTTCAAAATAATATACCTAAACTTATTCGCCATTGTGCTTTGCTTTGCAATTATTATAACCGCACCATTGCAATTTTTTGATTTCATCATCAAGGGCAAAAATCGAATACTTAAATATTTGGAAGATAAAATATTTAAATCCCTGTTTAGAATCAATGATTTAAAAAAGAATATTTAACCTTAAAGATCTATTGATGAGCAAAAACAATAAAAAACCACTTCCGTATTCAGTCACGAAATCGGAATTGATTCAGATGTATTGTGATCAGTTTAGTGAAACAAAAATTAGAAAGCAGATTAATGAGATTCTTAATGAGAAAAATATATCAAAAGATACTAAAATGATACCGCATTTAGAGTTTATGGAATTTGTAGAAACCTATGGATTACCGAAAGGATATTATCTTGATGATGAAGATAATATATCTAATAACGATTCAATAAATAAAAAATCTATTAGGTGATTTATATAGATTATTTCTTATATTCGAAGACAAACATATATTATAAACATCCGTTTTGAATAGCTTTATGAATGTTTGTCTCGCATAAAAACAAGTTAGTGGCAAGCTTTCAACAACCCCAACATAAGACAAAACATGATTTCTGAAAAAACTGTAGAATTAAATTTAACGACTGAATTTGTAAACCTAGCATTTCATCAAACTGGAATTAGACCATTTATTTTAGCACCATCTCAAAGGGCAGAAGCCACATTAGCATATGATGTACAGTATGGATTTCCAGGATTCAAAGGAATTCTAATTCAATATAAAAGAGCACATGTAAAAAATACAAATGAGTATATATTTAATCTTAATAGAACTTCAAAACAGGACCAGCATTTGAGACTATTTGTATTAGATTTAATGGGGTTTCCAGTATATTATGCTTTTCCTATTTTTCATCTTGAAACTGAGGTTATATATTTGAGAAGGAACTTACTACTTCATACCAAATTTGTGCGTCCTTCCAGAATTTTTCCAGTTGGAGGTCTAACTGGTCATCACGAAGTAGTATATTACAAATCAACAAATACATGGAAAGTTTTTTCAGAAGAAGGTACTCCTTTTGAAGGTGTAGAAGACTTAAATGATCTTTTGGAAAGATTCAAAGATATTCCTAACAGCCTTGAGGAACTAATGTCTGCATGCAACTTCTTATTTTCAAATGAACAAACAGTTACACAATCAGGATATAAAATTGAAAGCTCGGAAAAAGATGATTACAATTTAATGCGATCACAAAGTATAATAGGTGGATAAAAAGCCAGCCACTAACAGCCGTTTGGCGTAATAGCTATACTGCTTAAACATCATACCGATTTTCCGCTGGCAAATCTTATCTTAGCCAGACAATAATTAATCACGAAGTCGTTGCTACGCCAAGCGGCGGAACGTTAGCTGAAATATTTTTATGACGCCCAAACAGAAAAAACTATTACTGGAATTACAATCAAAAAAAGAAAATGAGTATCAAATTGTTCATCCTTTTGATGTGTTAATACATTCCGTTTTAAACACAATTCCTTTTAAAGATTTAGTTCATGACTATATAGATGACATTTTAATTGAAGTTAAAACTTCAATTTTTTCAAATATTGAAAAGAGAATCAAAGATTGTGATAACCCTGAAAGTATTTATGAAGATTTAAAATTTATTTTAGAAAATGGTGTTGATTATTCTAAATCACAACGAATAAGAAAAGTACTTGAAATGTTATTATTACGATTAGATGATTTTTATAAATCTGATTTTTTCAGTACTTTCTTTTACTCAAAATATTCTAATGATAAAAAAACAGCATTAAACTATATAGAATATGCTAAAAAAGAAACACAGAATGATTTATTAAATGAATACTTAAATACTGGAAACCCAAAATATCTTCAAGTCATTTTACAAAAAAGAAATATTGGATTCATAGCCAAAAATGTTAAAGCAATTTGGTCAGCTGAGCCTTCTTTTTTTTATAAAAAGCAAATCATAGATTTAATTTCCAAAACTAAGTTTGAAACATTGAAGTTTATCGAAGAAAAAGAAGTTGATTTATATATGCTAGCATGTCTCACAAACAAAAAAATCAGTGCGAAAGACGCTATGAATTTTTTAGATAAAGTCGCTAAAGACAAAAAACATTTCAGCATTTTGAATCTAAGCAAAAATCTTGAATTTAAATATGTTGAGCAAGAGATAAAAAAATACATCAGCTAATAGTTGCTATCCACAATAGCACATCCGATTATTATGCCACTTGGCTTTTATCCAACATAAATAAATATAAAAAATGAATCAACCTCGTAGAATTAACAAAAAGCATTTTATTTTGTTCAACAATAACGGTGTGATTAGTTCGACAACACCAAAAGATTGGGCAAGAGCTAATCAGGAACATTTCAATAATTATGATTTTACAAATTCAAAAAATACGCCGACAGTAAATGTCATTGAGAAATTCTTAGTAGAAAATCTTAACTATCACAAAATGGAAAATAATGAAATGGTAATTTGTTATGCATATTATAAACTGTAAAAAAACAGTATTACCATTAATAATGGTCTTACACAATGGCGTGTTTATCTTTCTCTGAAAATAATCTGCTAATTCAAATTTTACTTATCTTTCCAATAATTATTTAAGTTCCACCATTGCGCAAAGCCACGGAACGTTAGCTGTAACCGTAAAAGAACATTGTACACCTATGGACTTTCCCAAAAGAATAAAACAACATAAATCTCAATCTGATTCATTCGCTATTTTATTATATAAACTTAAAGATTTAGGCATTTTCAGGAGCGCTACCGAAAATGATTACGGAATCGATTTTGAAATTGAAATAGTGATTAAAGATAAAGTGATCGGAAGATATTTGAAAGGACAAGTAAAAAGCGCAGAGGATTTATATATACGAGCTGATAAAAAACCTACTGTTGGCGGAATTAAACAGACAACGCTGCTCTATTGGTCAGAATTAAGCTATCGAACGCATGTAATTGTATTCGCTATTGACTTAACAACTGAAAAAATATATTTCACTAAATCAATTTTTTGGCAAGCAATAAATTTGTTAGACGGTTCAGACAAAACCAAAACAATTGAATTTCTCCCAGCAATAGATTTTTCAACCGAGTTTAAAGGTAAGACTATTGAAGAAGTAAAAAAACAAGAAAAAACTGAAAATTTTATTTCAACTTTGCTTATTCAAAAGATAGCTTTTGAAAGCGGTCTTGTTGATATTTTGTATGCCCACAAAACAACTTTAAGAAATATTAAATCCATTTACGAATTATATACCGATACATGGCATTATGATGCTTGGACGGAAGTTCAGTCTTTAGACATATTTAAAATAACTTTAGAGTGTGCAAAAATTTTAATTGACACAATTCCAGAAAATGATCTTACGGAAGAGGAAAATAAAAATCTTTTTAATTTTGAATACTGGGCTAGAATTACTGATTGGTCTTGGGATGACGTTTCAAATGAAGTTGCAAAGAAACCTTTAAAAATCATATTACCATTAATATTAGATAAAATGCAATATTACAGTAATTTAGTGTTAGCTAGCGCTTATTATTGGATTAATAAAGATATGCCATATTTAAAGCTAGTTTTTAAAACCTCAATTCCATCGGAAAGAGCTCATGAAAAAATCGCTCATGTAGACTATCGTTATGAGGATTTTGAAAACAAAGAACATTTTGACTTATTCATACATGAAATAATTGAAAAAAACAAAAAACTAAAGAATGAAGACGGCAGTAGCTAAGTACAATTGCTATACTTGTCTTAAAAGACCATTTTTATTAAGGAAAATGTTTGCATTCCTTGTAACTAACATAAACGTTCCGCTTAAACAGGAACTGACGCCTAGCGACAAAACATTAACTGCAATTTTTGACAGCCTCACTTAACCAAAATGTTAGAGAAACTTGAATACTACCAAAATAAATCTTTAGAACAACTTAAGTTTATTGATCCGAAATGGGCTTACGGAGATAATAGAAACAAAATTCTCGATATCGCTTTAAAGGGCAGAAACAAAGAATATAGAATATTTATTGTAAACACATCTAAACTCATTGAAAATTCACTATTTGCTGATGTTGAATTTGATTCCCTATTTAATGGGAAAGAAAAAAATGACATGCGAATAACTAGAATATTGTCACGTTGGGATAACAACAAATTTGTTGATCCACCAACAATTTGTATTAGTTCAACTCAAAATTCAATATCATTTCGTGATGGACAACACAGAGCAAAATTGTCTTATTTCCTAGGTTTGGAAAAAATTCCAGTTGGAATTCATAATGAAGATATAGTTTTGATTAAGAAGATTTTAAAATTTTAGAACGCAGCTAACACTTGCAATAGAATTACAATTTTATTAATCATACTTTCTCATACATTAAAAACCTTTATGATACCTCACAATACCTCGCCATACTTCAAGGCGAGTTTTTTTTATTTCAAACATTTGCTTTCGAAAGTTACAGCAATGATAAATGACGAAAGATGCAATCAATTTAATTCTAAAGCGAAGGATAAAAAATGGTGATGAATTTAACCATTTGATTGAAAAGCCCAAAGGTGAAAAAGTAAAGCTAAAGAAAGGTGATACTTTTTACTCGGTTGCCATGATGAAGGTTTGGGTAGAGACTTTTTACAAACAGGTTGCCAAATTATCACAAATCCTAAAAGGAGAAACGATACAGGAAACCTGTGAGAAGATCCATTATTTCCTGTACTACGACATACAATATCAGGCTGACGGAATCACGCAGAATTTAAGAAGCCCTGCCAATAGCTGGTTTAACCGCAGAGAAGGAATTGACTGTAAAAGCTATTCCATATTCGCCAGTTCGGTGTTACTGAATTTGGGGATTAAGCATTACATCAGGCAGATCAAACAGCCTAAGTTCAATCCAAAGCAATTTACACACGTGTATGTTGTCGTGCCTCTTAATCAGGAAACCGGAAAATTAGACAAAGGGCAATGCATTATTGACGGGACAATACAGAGTAACAAAGAGCCAGATTATACCGATAAAAAAGATGTTTTTATGAATCAGAAATTACCTCACATAGGACTTAACTGTCCCTCTCCGAGAAAGGGTTTAAAAGGGACATCGAGTAGAACAAAGAAGAAAATTCCCCCAACTAAAAAAAGTAGCAGTACCAGTAGAACAAGATTCCCTTTTTAAAAAATGTAAATATGATAATATTAGAAGAACAAACAGGCTTAAATGCAGGACTGAATAAAGGGCTTAAGATTGGCAAAATGCTTAAAAAGAACGTCCGATTAAGAAACGTGTCTATTAAGAATGCTGTCAAAGTTGGTAAAGCAGTAGTTCCGATTGCCTCTATGGCTATGAGCGTTATTCCCGGAGGAGGTTTAGTAAGCAAAGTGCTTGACAGTAAAGTAGGTAAACTAATTACTAAAGTTAAAAGTACTAAAGCCGTAAAATTAGCAACAAAATTAGGTAAGACCAAAGTAGGCAAATTTGCTATAAACAATGTGGTGAAGCCAGCCGTTAAAAATACTATTGCAGGCAGTCAGCCACAATCCGTTTACAATAATGCACCACAAATTGAAGCTCCAAAGCCAGTTGAAGTGATGTCAAATGCAACTCCAACACCTTCACAATTACAAACCATTGCAGAGGTAAAAGGAGTTCCGGCGGAATCCTTATCTACAGGCACACCCACTGGCGAAGGAATTCCAAATGACGCACAGATTGAAACATTGTCACAGGTTAAAGACATTCCCGTAGAGAATTTAAAGGAAGAAGTTTCGGTGCAAAGAGAAAGTGCCAAGATTGAAAATTCAGCAACTCCAACAACTCCAATAACTAAACCTAACTACACTATTCCAATTGTGATTGGTGTTGTAGCTGTTGGCGGAATTCTTCTAGCTACAAGTTCAAAAAGTAATTAATAACGTAAAAAAATGAGACAAGAATTAATAACAATCAGTTCTGCTGTAGTAGTAGGCGCACTTTCAAGAGGGCTTACAGGTACTATGACCGAAACATCTTCTAACATGGTGAAAGGAGTTGTTAATGGTGCCGTTGCCGTTGGTGCGGGATTTTTAGCAGTAAAGGTAAACGGGAGCGATACCAAAAGTTCGCTTTTAAGAGGTTCGGCAATCGGGGTTTCGATTGCACATGGATTAGAATTGGTCAAAAATATTTTCTCTTCTGAAAAGATCGCTTCCAAATTAAACCCTGGAACAACAATGGGAAGATTTGTGCAAAAAACAGCTGGTCTGTCAGGGGCTTTAAACGGATTACAAGGCTATATCGATGCTTATGGGAATTATCATGAAGATGGTTTAGGTGGTTACATAGATGTCAATGGGAACTATATAGAGGATGGTTTGAATGGCTACGATGAAGGCGGTTTAGGTGGTTATATCGATTCTAATGGCAACTATATTGAAGATGGCTTAGGCGGTTCTGATGATAATGGATTGAACGGCTATTTTGATGAAGCCGGAAATTACCATGAAGATGGTTTAGGAGGTTACATAGATATAAATGGCAACTATATAGAAGACGGTTTAAATGGATATGATGGAGATGGTTTAGGTGCTTATATCGATGAAAATGGGAATTACATATTGTAATTAAAACAAAAAGTAAAATTTAATTTATAAAAAAATGGATAACAGAACGCCACAATTACAAAGAGCTATTAAAGTTTTAGGAGCTAGACAACGTCAGAATACACAAGTTGCTAAACCACAAGCTACAAAACTGGTTGATAAAACCTATTATTTGAACGTCAAAGTCGATGGGATGAGCGGTATTAACGAACTCGTTGATGCCAATACCAAAAAGGTCGTGGGTATTACCAATTTTGACGGTAATCTTTTGAACTCTGGAAGAGACGTGGTAATTGATGCTATACGTGTACAATTTACGACAAGAGGAGAGAAAATTGAAAGTGCAGATTGGCAGAGCAGAGATACACTTCCAGCTGAATTGCAAAATGCTGATTTGAGATTGATTCAAACCAATGATATGCTCATTGATTTACCACTCACTGATGTTCAGAATTTCAAAAATGAAGATTATCGCCCTATTGCTACAACTCCGCTTTTAAGAGCCAAAGAGGAATTCAAATTAGAATTAGAATTTCCAAAAGGGGTTACTGTTCCTATGTCAAAAAATGGAGGTTGCGGAATGTTTCTACGATTTGAATTCAGGGTTACTGAAGCTAAAAAATAAGTTCAATAATCAAAAAGCTGAAGTTTAAAAGTGACAGCTTTTCATCTTAAAAGTTATGCGACAAATTCAACATGTAGTAAAAGCGATAATTAAACCAGGAGAGAGCAACACTTCTGAAAACTTTAAACTGCCTATAGGCTTTACAACAGGTGTGGCAGTTTACACCAATGGAGTTGAAAGATCAATACACACAATGATCTGTATTGAAATGAAAGATGACAATAGCATTGCAATTATTCCCGCTGTTCACATTGACAATTGGAGACAATCCAATGGCGGTGAGTACGAAAAGAGTTTCAAACCGCTGAATTTTGATACCGGGAACAAGGATTATTCTTTGATTTTTTCACTTGACGCACCTTTAATGGGTAGTGAATCATTAAAATTCCATGTCGTGTTTTTATATAACAATACCATTAAAATCGAGTAACCATGTTTGTAGAATCTGCCTTTGTGACAAAAGAATTTAAAGAAGAACATCTCCCTGTTTTAGAGAGAATTACCTGTCTTTCGGTTGTAAACACAGGCACTACAATTGCAATTATAAATGGCGTTTCAATTTATCCGACCCAAAAACAGATTTTAATTCCTCCCGACGGGACATTTTCAAAAGTACAATTACAAGTTAGTTATGTGGTAAATACTCCTTACCAAGACCCAAAATTGGTAAAGAAAATTGGTTACGTAAAAACGAAGAACAGAATCTTACTCATCTACAAAAAACTAATTTAAAATGGAGCAATTAGATGATTTGATGGATAGACTGGGTAGTGATAAATTTTGTGCTGTGACCGTTATTGAGAGGGAAACTTCAAAACCGATTTTTCGCAATGTAACCCATGAACAGATCATAAAAGAGTACGGAACACCGGAAAGTTTTTTTGAAAAGCTTTACAACGATGGCTACACTAAACTAACCCTGCAGGAAAAGCGAAAAAATGGCGTGAATGCCTTTAAAGTTGAAGGAAAGTCTTTCGATGTCACGTTTGGAGAGACGGAAAAGAAATCAAAAACTAACGAATCAGAACCCATGCAGACCGCTAAAAAAAAGAAGAAAAAGAAAAAAAGCGGTTTGATGGGTTTGGGAATTGCCGAAATCTTTGATTTGAAATTACAGGCGCATGACCGCTCTGAACTTGCCCGAAAACTGGAAGAATCTGAAAGGATGAACCGGGAACTCAGAGCCAAAAACGAAGAGCTTACAGAGGATAAACTGCAAAGAAAATACACCAAGGAAAGCAATGACAGTCTGAACAATATGCTTTTAGGTGTGGTCAAACAAGCCCCGTTAATCCTAAAAGGATTAGGTTTTAATCTACCTGTCGAAAGTGGCGGTTTGGCTATGGCTGCACCGGAAGATTTGGAAGATGAGCATTATTCAGAGGCTAAGAAAACATTCCTGGATATTATCAGAACCATTGACGATGACAGCATTACGTTACTCACGGTTATTTATCAGAAAATCAACGAAAAATCAGGAAACAATCATTTCTCACAGGAACTTTTCGGGTTATTACAAAAACATCAAATGATTATAGCATGAACACCATTAGCATAAAGACGAAGGAAATGAATCCTTTTAAAATACAGAAAAAGACAAAACTGATTCAAGAGCTGGCAGATTTAGACAATGACGTTTTAGAAAAATTGGTGGAATTGAAGAAGTCCAAAAAAGCCATTGCAATGGTTACCGATCAGCAGAGTTGGCAGACGATTAAAGAGTTTATAATGTAGCTATTAAAGCAATAAAGCACAGTTGTAAGCATTGCTCCAAATGAAGAGAGTAAAGATGAAAAGGGTAAAGTAAAATGACCCAATTACCGGAGCAACCCGTTAAGAGGCGCAAAATGAAATCCCGGAGTAAAAATGAAATTGGGAGCAATACTTACAGCCAAGAAACGAATATGAAAAGACAAGGTTTACATAATCCCGCCGTAGTTGCTGCAATTGCTTCTTCCCCTGAAGGACAGAAGGCAATCGCAAAAACGCTGGAAAATGCCAATCAGGGAGTAAATGCCACAGTCTCGATAGTCAAAGGAGTTTTGAAAATGAGTTTGTTTCTGGGTGTTGGTTATTTTGCTTATAAGAAGATTTTTCTCGGTTTCTCTCCACTCAGGGAAAACAAAAGAGACAAGCCAAGTAATATTTCAACAGGAATGGCAAGAAATAAAGCGGAAGCGATTTTCAGTGCTATGTATGGTGTGGGAAACGGTTTTAAATCCGTAAAACAAAACCTGATAGGTGTTAACCCCAATGGTTTTGTGAGAATCCACAACCAGTTTGGACTCCGCAAAGGCATTAACCCGTTTTCAAATAAAATGACTTTGATTGAGTGGTTTACAGATCAGTTCAGCCAAAACGAATTGATGGAATTGCGCTTTCTCATTCCTAACTTTTTTTAATCATGGACAGTTCAAAAATATTGCCTATTTCCGTGGGTTTTGCGGGATTAGGGATACTGCTTATTGCCATAGCCCAAACAGGAAAAAGTAAAAAAGGCAATGCTTTTCAGGATGGCAGTTCTGCTTCGGAAAGTATTAATGCGAAAGAAATTGCAACAATACTGTACAATGCCATGAAGGAAGCCAATTTCACCAATACCGAAAAAAGAAAAACGATACTGACCACGCTGACCGGAATAAATGAAGCGCAGTTTTCATGGATAGTCAAAGCTTTTGGCAACCGGTATTACAACACACTGACTGGCAACGTTTATTTCGCATTATGGCAGACCCCTGTCAAGCATCCTTTGAAAGTGTGGCTGAAGGAGGAATTAAGTGACAGCGATTATCAATTATTAAAATCAAATTATCCAAAATATTTATAACGATGACCACAGAAGATAAAGTATGGATTGGTGGCGGTATCGCCCTTGCTATTGGTGGTGGCATTTATTATTTCGTACAGAAAAGTAAAGATAAACAAGCGATGCAGGAAGCCGAATTGGATTATGCTCCTGCTGAAACTTTGCCCCATACCACTGCTCCGGTACCGATAAAAAAGCCTCAGCTTACAACAGGTCCAATTGTCCCGGTTAAAGTACTTCCGCAAACGCCGGTTCGAGATGCTGATAATTTCAGGTACAGCATCGGTCAGGAAGTCATGGCAACGGGCTTTAACGGTACCAATACCTATGATGCCCGAAAGATGGCAGACGGAAATTATACCAGTGAGGGAATCCGAAAAGCCACTTTTAAAAAAGGTGATAAAATTGGCAAAATCATTTGGGTAGGCAGAAGACCTGACGGAACCTATCGCTATGTTGCCCAAAGAAACGGCGCATTCATCAATGATATTTACTGGATTGCCGATCACAGTGTTATAAAACCTGTTGGTAAAATATTGCCCATCGTTTCTGCGGTTGACACATCAGGAACACCGGATATTGATAAATCCAGACTGCTCAAAAAAGGAAGCAAAGGAAAAGAAGTAAGAACCTTGCAAACCTTGTTAAAGGTTGCAGTTGATGGTGATTTTGGAAGGAATACAGAGAATGCCCTTTTTAACCAAAAGGGAGTAAAACAAATCAGACTTAAAGACTGGAATTAATGAATACAAGTACAGGAATGTGGATTGGCTTAGGTGTTTTAGGCGCATTGATTATTGCCTCATTAGATAGTGGAACAAATTCAGAAGCAGCTGCCAAACCAACCGGGAAACCAAAATTAGAACCTAAAAAAGTACAATTATAATGGAATTTTTATTGTCAAACAGCACACCTTTCCTGAAGGTTTTTAAAAAATATGCCATCAATACCCCAAAAAGGATTGCTCATTTTTTAGCACAGCTTCACGAAGAAACCGGAGGATTTATAAGACTTTCTGAGAATCTGAATTACAGCCCTGTAGGACTAATTGAGACTTTCGGAGCAGACAGGATTTCGGTTGCCCAAGCCAATCTTTATAGCAGGACTGTAAAGCACAAAGCCAATCCAGAAGCCATTGCCAATATTGTGTACGGTGGAAAATGGGGAAAAATCAATTTAGGCAATACGCAGATTGGTGACGGCTGGCGATTCAGAGGACGCGGACTTATCCAGTTAACAGGCAGGGCGAATTATCAGGCTTATAAAGAGTATTCAGGAATTGATGTTATTACTAATCCTGATTTAGCTTCCCGACCAGACATTGCTATTGATATTGCGGGTTGGTTTTGGAGTATCAAGTACAACCTTAATCCCATTGCTGATAGTAACAATATTACTTCCATCACCAAGAAAATCAACGGTGGGCTTACCAATTTTTCCGAAAGGGTAAAACAGCTTAATTATTACACCAGCATTGACACACTTGGGATATTAAAAAAAAAAGCGAATCCGAGACCGGTCACAGCGAAGAATAAAACTAATTATAGCTTCTACAACCCTTTTACTCGGATTCTCGATTTTGGTTTTAAAACTAAATAAAGTATAAAAATGCCGCCAATAGAAATCTTACTGAATTACTTTTTAGGTTCCACAACCGTAGTCTCCATCTACATTGCATGGAAATCAAGAAACTCGGAATTAAAAAAGACCGAAGCCTCAGCACTCGAAGCTATCGATTCTATTTACACCAAAATGTCAATAGTAACCGATAAAAAGTTTGAGGAAATGCAACGGATCATTGATGAAAATACGGTTGAAATACGGAACCTTAAAGAGCAGCTGCAGGAATACCAAAAAAGATGCGCCCAATGCGCTAACAATAAGGACAATGAAAAAGGAAATCCTTAATAAAATTGTAGAAGTAGTCAGCGTGTATTACGCAATTGATCTGTTTCAGGTAATAGAAGCTTCCGAGCTATTATTCTTTACCATTAAAACCCACTTTAAAAAATCAAAACCATGAGAAAGTCAATTCAATATGTGATGCTGTTTATCGCTTCCTGCATTTTGTTTACAGGTTGTTCTTCGACTAAAAAAATGATGCAGGAAAACACTTTACTCAAAACTGAAATCCAGAAAAGGGACAGTATAAAAAGCACGGTGGTTAATCAGGCAATCAACGATAAGCTGATTACCCCAATTGTACAAAGCAATACCGGAAATGCGGTTTTTGACAGTTTGGTAAATGCAAAAGTGGATGAAATATTATCAAAGCTGAACACTTCTAAAAATTCAGGAGATAATAGCTATAAACTGATTTACGATAAGCTTACAAAACAACTGGAGTTTTATGCACAAATAGCCCAAACCAAAAATGAAAATACTGCGATAAAAGAGCAAAAAACAAAAACAATTATCCAGGTAAAAAAGATTCCGGTACTAGTTAAAAAACCACTCTCAAAGCTAGAAAAGTTTTTCATTGGATTGGGGATTTTGGCAATTATCTATATAGGCTTTAAGGTGGTTGGTTTTATAAGAAGAAAAACAAGCGTATGGGTATAACAGCAAAACATATTGTAATCACAGGTGCTCTATTAGGAATTGGGGTGTTGTGGTACAGCAGTAAACTCAACAAGTGGAAAGAGACTATGACAAAATTAAAAGCATTGCCGACAGGGATTCGAAATTTCGACATCAATTTTAAGCGGTTAAGATTCAATTTGGATGTAACGCTTTATAATCCTACCAGCGACAATTTTAACCCTGATGGTGTTATTGCGGTAGTGAAAAGAATTGTGCTTAAAGATAAAACTGCTAAAAGGATCGCCACGATAACGGTAAATAAATCTTTTATCTCTATTCCCGCCAAAGGTAAATTCGAACTAAAAGATCTGCTTGTAGAAATCCCGATTCTGGAGAACCTCTCGAACTGGCAGAGTTTGTCACAGATAACAGGGTTAAAAGACGTTCAGACCGAAACCATCATTGGTGTTTTGGGCAAAGAATACTCAATAGTGAAGTAGTATGGATTTAGTAACAGTATTTAATAATCTCCACGGAAAAGAAGTTCACAGAAGCACCCTTAAAAGTCTTTTGACAAGAGCCAAAAAGCAAAAACATTCCATCATAACACAACGGATTTTAAACGTTTTACAACAAAACAATGATGCACTGTTTACCATTGAAATAAAAGATTTTGTTGAACCAATGGGACTAACCGGCGCAGAGCAAACTATGATTTTACCCACTTTGGAATACTTTTCTGAAGCTGATGAGGAAGCCGGTTTAAATGGTGTTTCTCCCGATGATATTTATAGTTACATCACGGATTTAATTATAAATACGATTGAGAAAGTTGGGCATTTGCCCTGGCAAAAAGATTGGGTCGGTTCTGGAGCTGATGGAGCAGCCAAAAACTATGTGAGCAAAAAAGAATATTCGGGCGCAAATTTCATATTGAATTTTGATATAAAATTTGATGAAAACGGCAAGGGATATTTAGTGCCGATTAACTTTAAACAGCCTTATTATCTTACGTTCAATCAGATTAAGGAAACGGGTGCCAGTTTAAGGGAAGGCAGTAAAGCCCGGCGTGTGATTTATTACACGATGATTTTCAATTTTGACAATGGCACTTTAAAATTCAAGACTACTGACAAAGCAAAACTGGATGAATTTATCAAAACCAATGGGCTTACAAAAGAAGATTTAAAAAGGTATCTCAGTCACATTCCGGTAATCAAATACTATAATGTTTTCAGGGCAGATGATTGTACCGGCTTGGAATTTCCCAAGCCAACAGGCAACAAAAAGGTTAATCCGATTGATGAGGCGCAAAGGCTGATCGATGGCTATAAAAACCCGCCTGCTTATACTTTTGTCGGCGATAAAGCTTTTTATCAGCCTGCAAGCGATACGGTCAATATGCCTAAAATAAATGCTTTCAAAAGTGAGGCATCCTACTACTGTACTTATTTCCACGAATTGACGCACAGTACTGGAGCAAAAAAAAGACTGGAAAGGGATTTTTCAGGGAAATTCGGCAGTAAAAGTTATGCTTTTGAAGAACTTATTGCAGAATTGGGAGCTGTTTTTTTGTGTTCAGAGGCAGGGATATTATTTCACACCAAAGACAATTCCGCAAAATATTTGAAGAACTGGAATAAGGTTTTGGTGAATGAACTAGAAAATGACAATCGTTTTTTCCTGAAAGCTTCAGCACAATCCCAAAAAGCAGTTAATCATATTTTAGGTAGAAATACTGAAAAGGAAACGGAGGAAATACCTGGTGTACCGGTAAAAAAAGCAGTAGCCAAAAAGCCAGGAAAGAAAAGGGTAATCAGTAAAACGAAAGTGGTTAATAAAACCGGACTTTCAGCTTCAGTAGAAAAAATTCAGGTACGTAAAAATACGGAAACAAGAAAAAAAAGAGCTGTGCCGGCTGTTGCAAAAAGACCCATTTCAAAAAGTAAAAAACCGATTGTTTCAGATCAGAATAAAAGTTTAAACGAGTTGGAGAAATTAGGATTTATCTCCGCTAATGCTGTTCCACAGGAAGCTAAAGATGTTTTTGTATTGGGTGGAGAGATTGGGAAGTTTTTGCAAAAGCAGCAACCTCATAAAGCGCTTATTCTGATAAAAGGAAACAAACACAGTTCAAAATCACAGTTGGCCATGCAAATTGCAAATGCCTTTGGAGAACAGCAGACACCCGTTGCCTATATCGATTATGAGCAGGGCGGAATTGAAAGTAAGGACACGGTAGACAGTATCAACCGAAATACTACTGAAGCAGGCAGAAAGTACATTGCTATTAAAGGCTATTTGGAAAACCCTTTTCAGGAATTGCAGGATTTCTGCAAGGTGGTTAAGGTCATCATTGCCGATTCGGTTACGGATTTGAAAATCACAGCTGACCAATTGAATTATCTGCGTACCAAATACCCAAAAATCATTTGGTGTTTTATTTCTCAGGTAAAAGAAAATGGGGCAATGTACGGCGGTAACAAAATGGCGCATAATCCAACTTCGGTTATTCATTGTTCCTCTCATCAAGATCCGAAACAGCGGTTTGCGACACTGGAGAAAAACAGAGGAAACGACCTGACTTTAAAATACTCGATGTATTACAAAAAGGTGGTCAATGAACCGAAAAAGAAAAAATTATCATTCACAGTAAATTAATTTAAAATCAGAAATCATGGTAGCAAAGAAAACAAAGGCGAAAAAAAAGAAAAGCATTACCGCTAAAAAAATGTGTAGTAGAGTTATTGCAAGAGAAGGTGTCAAAAAGGATGGAACTTTGAAAAAAGGGTATCGTTACGTTAAGGGTGGTAAAGTTGTTAAGGCGAAAGCAAAGAAATAGTTTTTGATTTGGTTGGTTGATTGGAAAGCCGTGTTGCAGAGATGTGATGCGGTTTTTTTATTAAGTAAGCAAAATGCAAGATTTGTAATACTTCAGAGTTAATTTTTTTATACTTTTAATATAAATTCCAAAAATTAAAATATTCAAAATAATCTTCTTATTTATATATTATTCAAGATCAAAGTGTTATGCAAGAAACTAACAAGTTAGATTGGAAAATTTACGAATCAATCACAAAATATATATACGAAATGTTAGGCCACCAAGCCGGTGTTACGGTAAAAGGATATGGGAGTAATTGTAAAGTAGTTGGTAAATCGGGACTTAGTCACCAGATCGATGTTCATACCTCGCATACAGATGGTAACCATACTTATGAAACCGCTATTGAATGTAAATACCGAAAGGAAAAGGTGAACAAAGATGTTGTGATGAAGCTGGTGCAGATACTTGAAGATACTGGTATTAGCAAAGGAATTATCGTTTCGAAAAGCGGATTCACGCGAGACGGATTAGAATATGCAAAATTTAAAGGTATAGGTCTGGTTCAGCTTAGAGAATATGATGAGAAAGACTTGTCTGACAGCCCTGATGAAATTGACATAGCTACAATCGATTTAAATATTAAAATACATAGGACGAGGCCAGAAATAACAAGCATAGATATTGGTGAAAACAGGAAAATCGACATTAAACATGAATTCGATTATTTAGACTACATATTGATCCTCGGGAATGGAAATCAGGTTCCATTTTATGATTATGTAAATGATTTTCGAATGGAATTAAGTCGTCTTAATAAATTAGGGGTATTAACTGCAAAGTATAAAACTCCAGATAGTACTATATCCAATAGACAAACTAAGGAAAAACTAAATTTAGATGAAATAATTTTTACGGGTCAGATAAGTGAAAGCGATCACGATCGTAAATTACAGTTTAATATTGTTGACAAGGTGTGGTTACTCATGAAATCAATCTTTGATGAAAGGACATTTTCTTTTTCTGAAAATGGTTTAATTATTGAACATAAAAAATGAAAAAATACTACGTTGAATTTTATAAAAATCTAAAATAAAAATAAATTAAAGGATGAGATTATGTCTGATTTAACCCCACCTTGGTTAAAAGCAATGCAAAATGGTTCATTAGGAGAAGCCCGGGCAAAAGCTTTTTTAATGGATAGGTTCTGGATATTAGAAAGATCTGTTGATATTGAAGGAGCTGATCTAATAATTCAAAGAAGATTAACCAATAGAAATCTATTAGATACAACACCTCCAAAACTGGGTTTTGTTCAGGTTAAGTTTTTTGAATCTGATAAAACAACACAATATATCCCAACCGTATATATAACTGATAGCGAAGGTAAATTAAGAGAAGATTTCTTTATACTTTTTCATACTGGCTTCGAGGAAAATTCAAAAATATATTTTCTAACATCAGATGTGGTAAATTCAGATTTTGAAATTGTGGAAGTAGATGGTATGAAAAAGTACCGAATTTATGGAACAAAAATTCTGAATTCTGAAAAGTACTTGGTTAAATCTAAATCAAATACATTAAATAGGATAGAAAATAACTTAGTATTTGCTGACTTTAAAAAAAATAGGGAATTCATTTCTTGGAAGTTACCAAATGTTGTTTCTGATACTTCAGCAATTCTTCCATATTATAAAGAAAATTTAGAGAATCATTGGGGAAATATTCCTGATGAGTTTCAACGAATAAAGAATTATGCTTTGAAAAGCATGTACGAACTTGAGGAAATCTATTTGAAATTAAAAGAAATTGTTGATGACTTTGATCCAATAGAAGCATTTGCAAAAATAGAAGATTTAAAAAGTGAAATAGGTTCTAATTATATGGGCCGTTGGGGTACAAATATGTTTGATAACTTATATGATGAAGATTTTTATTATACATGTATGAGTCATAAGGAAAAGATTGAAGCATTAACTAATGATGGACTACTTGATGATTATATAAATTCAAAATCAGCCATTGCAGACAGTTTAGTTTCTTACCTCTCAAACTACTTTCCCATCAATTCAAGTATGATACACACGATGCAAATTACCTTTTCATTAAAAGATTTCAGTATTGAAAATATAACACATGACTTAATTAATGCATCTGAATATTTTAATATTCCTTTTGTCAAAAATGATTCGGGGAGTCTGAAAATTGATATCCAATATTACGATGGTATTAAAAATATTTCAGAGAATAAATTTGAATATTATTGGCTTGCAGGACGTATTCATATTGATGATAAATATAAAGATAACTTGCCAGATTTCTATAGAAGCAAAATCGAACGTGTGTACAGAGATTGTACAGAAAAAATGTATGAACTAAAATACCATGATTAAGAAAAATAAAAGATGCTTTTAGCATCTTTTTTATAGATAATTTTTGAGGATGTATTTTTTCAAATAAACTATCTTCGTATACATTTTTAATAATATAAAACTGATGGCAATATTAAATGAGATAATTGATTGGGTCGAAAAAAAGCCCCAATTTTGGCAAGTAGCAATAGATAAATTAATTAGAAATAATGACTTAACACCCTCCGATATAGCAGATTTAAAAGAGATTTGTAAATTTGAATTTGGGTTATCTAAAGTAACATTTGTCCCTGTTGATTTTGCTACGCTAAGAGCTTTTGCTGCCCACGCTTCTAATAACACAAATATTGTGCTTTCAAAAATTCACAATATTAATAACATAAATGCATTATCAAAAACAAGTGTGCTTGAATTTGCACCATCTGGTTTAACGGCTGTTTATGGCGATAACGGAGCCGGTAAATCAAGTTTTGTAACTGTACTAAAACATACATGTAATACAAGAGGACAAAAACCAACTATAAATGATAATCTATACGATGCAACTAGCCGTGGCACAGATAAAAAAGCAGAAGTTGAGTTTACCACAGATGGTACAATTTTTACTTCTGTCGCATTAGTAAATTCGTCTATTAGCGACACAAAGTTAAAAGGTGTGGATGTATTTGATTCTTTTAGTGCAAATCATTACATCGATGGTGAGGACGAGATTGCATTTATTCCACAAGGGCTATCATTTATCGAAAAATTTGCTACTGTACTTAAACAGATTGAGACAGAGTTATTATCAGAAGTACAAACTCTTAACTTATCAAAATTTGATTATTCCCTTGTGCAAGTTGATGAAGAATCTACAGCAAAATTATTTTTACAAAATCTTACACATAATACAACCCTAGACCAATTAAGAGCTCAGTCGCAATGGGATAAAACAAAGGCTGACAGAGTAACAGAACTAAATAAAATCATTTCCAACCTAAAAGCAACAGATCCACAGAAAACAATAGTGACAAATAACGGGAAAATTAGCCGTTTTAAAATTCTCAGAAATAAGTTTGAAACACTTGAAAAAAACCTTATAACTTTGGAGGCCTTAACACTTGTAAAAAAAACATGTGATGATTTTTCTACAACCTTCGACACACTAAAGGCATCTTCTGAAACAGTTTTTGCCAACTTGCCACTAACTGGTATTGGTGGAAATTCATGGAAACAACTTTGGGAAAGCGCACGCAAATTTTATAATGAAAATAAAGAAGGGGATTTATTTCCTGACACTGATGGCAATTCAAATTGCCCACTATGCTTGCAGGATTTAAGTCCCGAGGCAAAAAAACGGTTTACAAATTTTGAAGAATTTGTCAAACATGACATACAACAAGAGCATGACAAAGCCGTTGAAGAGCATGAGAATCTATCTGAACTATTAAATGGGTTGTCTTTTGTTTTTGATGATCAGGAACCAACAATTGCAGAATTAGAAATTTTGGTAGCAGATTACCGAACAGGACAAACTTCATATTTAGAAAGTCTTTCAGCACAGAGAACTCTTCTTTCAAATCATCTAGCTGCGAAAAAGGATATCCATGAATTAATCGCACCAGAGATAAGTAATAATTCTAAAAATATAATTGATGGGATTATCACTAACCTTCAGCTAGAAAACACTAAGTTAGCTACACAATCTATTACAGATGAACTTAAGCCACTTGAAAAAGAATTACTTGAATTAAACAGCCAAAAAAAGATGTTTGATTTTATGCCAAAGCTAGCACGAGAAATCTACAGGCAAAAAAAAGTGGCTTTATTAAATCAGTGTGCTGGACAATGTAATACAAGAACAGTAACGACTCAAAGTAATTTATTAGCTACAACCTATATAACCCAAAACTTAAAGGACAATTTTCAAGAAGAGCTTAAAAAATTAGGTTTCAAAAATATTAAAATAGAAACAGAGACAAAGGGTACAAAAGGGAAACAATATCATTATTTAAAACTGAATGAACCCAATAGCATCGGTATAGCGCTAAAGGATATCCTTAGTGAAGGTGAACATCGCTGTATAGCATTAGCTACTTTCTTATCTGAACTCTCATTATCTGAACATAATAGTGCTATTGTATTCGATGATCCGGTATCTTCTCTTGATCATAAATGGAGAAACAAAATTGCTAAAAGGATTGTCGAAGAATCTAATATAAGACAAGTTGTAGTATTCACTCATGATATTACTTTTCTATTAATGTTGCAAGAGCATTCAGAAAATCTATCCTATTCTCTTGATATAAAAAGTCTCACGAGAAAGAAAGAAGAAACAGGAATTATTGCAACAAATCCACCATGGGATGCTTTGCCTGTAAACAAACGAATAGGGATTCTAAAAAATGAATATCAAAAAATTGAAAAAATTGAGAGAACAGAAACCGAAGAGATTTATAGAGCTCGCGTCAAACCTTTGTATGGTATGCTTCGTGAGACATGGGAAAGGTTTGTAGAGGAAGTTTTTTTAAATGGTACAGTACAAAGATTCGGACGTGAAATCCAAACTCAACGTTTGGCAAAAATTGTCGATTTGACAACAGAAGATTATAACAAAGTGGATGAAAATATGGGTAAATGTTCTACTTATTTTTTAGGGCATGACAGTGCTGGAACATTAATTGAAGAGATGCCAAATTCCGCAGAATTTTTAGCTGACATCACAGTATTAGAAGCTTTCACTAAAGAAATTAGAGATCGACGAAGGTAGTTATTTTAAAAAGTGGATTTATGTATGATTTGCATCGTTTAGGATGGTTTGGTTTTCAAGAATTATGTAATTCTATAGCTCGTGAAGTTTTAGGACAAACTTCAATGACATTTTTAGAATCCGCTGACGGTGGACGAGATGGATGTTTTTCAGGGAATTGGAATAACATTTCCGGAGAAACTTATAATGGAGAGTTTGTGATCCAGTGTAAATTCAAGACACGTCAAAATGAGAATCTAAAATTTGCAGACATACACGACGAAATTGGAAAAGCGCAAAAGCTTGTTGAAAGTGACCTTTGCGACATTTATATACTTATGACTAACGCAGGTATATCGGCTCCGATGGCTGCAAAAATTCAACAAGCATTAAAAGATATTGGTGTAAAGCAAGTTTTAATATTTGGATCATCCTGGATTAATAATCAGATCAGGGACAATCCTAATTTACGTAGGTTAGTTCCAAGAGTTTATGGTCTTGGTGACTTGAGCGAGATATTAGATGATCGTGTTTATGAACAAGGCAAAGCATTATTAGAATATCTTAAAGATGAACTTTCAAAAGTTGTTATTACTTCCTCTTTTAAAAATGCTGCAAACGCTATTGAAAAGCACAATTTTGTGCTTCTTATTGGTGAAGCTGCAGCAGGTAAAACTACCATAGCATCATTGCTTGCAATGGGTTCATTAGATCAGTGGCAAGCACCAACTATGAAATTAGAGACTGCAGAACAGGTTGTTCATCATTGGAATCCAAATAATCCGATGCAATTTTTTTGGATTGATGATGCATTTGGTGTAACTCAATATGAATCAACGTTAAGTAATCGTTGGAATCAAGCTATGCCAAAGATTGTAGCTATGTTAGATAAAGGAGCAAAAATAGTTATGACCTCCCGTGATTATATTTTTAATGATGCCAAAAAGGATTTAAAGAAAGGAGCGTTTCCATTACTACACGAAAGTCAAGTAGTTATTGATGTTCAAAAACTAACCTTAACCGAAAAACGTCAAATACTGTATAACCATCTAAAAATGGGTAAACAATCACTCAGTTACAAGAAAGAGATTAAACCATATTTGGAATATGTAGCGAATCATAAAAGATTTATTCCAGAAATGGCAAGAAGGTTATCCGATCCTTTTTTTACAAAAAACCTTTATCTATCTGAATTTTATTTAGATATTTTTATTCAAAAGCAGGAAAGTTTTTTAATTGAATTAATTAGTGAATTGGACAAAGATAATCGAGCCGCTTTAGCATTAATTTATATGAATAATGAGAAATTAAAATCCCCCTTAGAACTTAATGAAATTGAAAATAACGCAATCTCAAAAATTGGCAGTTCACTTAGCGGATGCATTAATGCTCTTGAAGTCATGAAAGGTAATATGGTTCAAAATATTAATATTGATGATGAATCTCTTTGGAAATATAAACATCCAACCATTGGTGATGCATTTGCAAAATATATTGTTGATTCACCTGATATGATTGAAATATACCTTCACGGCAGTTCTGTAGATCAACTGCTTGACCATATTACTTGTGGAGATATGAGTATAAAAAATGCAATTATTATACCTAAAAAACTATTCAATTTAATTTTAGAGAAATTAAATTCATATAAATCAACAAAAAAATATAAGACTGAATTTTTATCTGAATGGGGTGCTAAAAGAAATTTATTTAATTTTTTGGCTAGAAGATGCTCTGTCAACTTCCTAAAACTTTTTGTTCAAGACAATCCAGAAATTTTAATTCAAGTTTCTAAACCAAGTATAAACTTAGAATATTCTCCTGAAGTAAATTTAGCATTACGCCTGCATTCAATAGGTTTGCTCCCAGAAGAAAATCGAAAAACTTTTGTTTCATATATTTCTGAATATGCACTTAGTGGTGAAAATCTATATGTGTTAAGCGATGAGGATATTAAAGAAATATTTCAAGAGAACGAGTACAATGAGCTTTTGCAACGGATAAAAAATGAGTTAATTCCAAAAATCTCAAAGCTAAAAGAAATTTGGAAATCTAGATACGATAGAGATGAAGATGCAAGTTATCATATGTCATCACTCAAGGAAAATCTAGAAGCTATTGAATACGAGTTTTCCGAGGATGCATCAATAGTTTTTGAAGTTAATAGGGAACTTATTGAAATTGAAGAATGGATAAACGACAACACAAGTGAAGAATCAAGTTCTGAAATGGAAAATTTAAGTGGTGAAACTGAGGAGCAAGAGGAAATTGAAAGAAGTATTTTCGATGATGTTGATATGTAAATTTTAAAATTAATTATTTGCTGTTTCAGGAAATTGAAACTCAAAAAAACTATCAATTGACCATTCTGGCTTTTTGCCTACAAGATCTAATATTTCTTTTGATAAATCGCTGTAAACATCTAATCCACATTTAATAGCTATATCTTGGATACGATTGACATGTGAGGTGTAATCTTTTATAAACTTTTCATGCGGTGTCATTCCAGTAATCAATTCATTATGTCGGGCTTTTAGTCCTACAAAATCATGGTCTTCAATAATTTCAAGTATTTTGGTTTTGGTAAGTTCAACTTCAACATTTTGTCCTAAAAAATGTTGTATTTCATACTTATTGTTTAAGCAGGAAATCATGTTTTCTCGATGTTCTAGCATTTCATAAGTGCCTAATATTTTATCAAGTTTTTTACAGCTTTTTATTAAAGTTTCTTGGTCTTCTACACTCAGGGGTTTTTCAATATCAAAAGATCTGTCTTTCCAATTGTTTAATAGATGACTGTGAAAAATTTTTTTGTAGTTCCACATAATCTTGCTTGAAAGAAGATTACTCACTCCTAGAAAATATTTGTTTTTCAATGCAAAACTTATCAGATCTTCTAAACGTTGCAGGTAAGCTTCTTCAAGTTTCAGCCATTCAACATAAGTTTGAGATTGCAATGGTTCTTTTAGTCGTCCAATAAAATAAGTGAAATTTATTGTTAGATCATGAAATAGGATTACAGCTTCAGCTTCTAGTATTTTGGCGTAAGCCGTAATACGCAAATGATTGTTATTTTTATCTTTTTTGATAACGTCATCAATCTTTGCGTAAAAAGTTTGGATGCCTATACTAGATTTAATTTCATTACTTGATAGTATATTAAATGCCTTTTCAATTTCAAAAAAAGTTCCAGTATTTTCATTTTCAGTAATTTTTCTGGTTTCCACTTCAAAATCCTGTTTGTTTATAATTCCTAGCAGAAATTTGGCATTAAGCAAAGTGTAGGTTAACATTGCTTGTATGTCTGGCTCAAAACTCTCTGATTTTTGCTGCGCAAGTTTTAATAACTCCATTGCTTTAAACAGGTTCCCATGTTGGAAATAAGCTATCCCACATATTAGATTATATCGTGGCGTTGCTTCAAGTCTCGGATGAGTTCTTTGTTCAATCTCAATGATAAAATTAAAATGTTGTCCATTAATTAATTCGTGCCCGAATTGATCGATGTAAGCAATATTTTCAGCTATACTGTAAATTTCATTATCTGCATCGATGATAACCCCACCAGGTATTCCATTTGCAGTAGCGAATTTAAGGTGTTGGTTCAGTTGGCTGAATAAAATTCCTTTGTCAAAAGTTTCTTGGTATATCTCTGTTAATGCTACATCATCAAGCATTTTGAAAAATCTAAGTGAATGCTTTTCTTGTTTGCCCCAGTCAGTATTTTTTTTTTGCAGGTCTAAAACAAAATTATTGACGCTTTCATAATAAAACGCATGTGTTGGTTTATGGTAAAAAACATAAAAGGATGGCATCCCATTATTAAGTAAATAATTGATATTGGATGATTCAATTTGTATGCTATAACTACCATCACTATTTGCTTCAATAGAATTTGTTGCTTTCAATTGAACGGCAAATCTAAAATTGGTATACACCGAACCGCCGTCAGGTTGCTCTTTTTTAAGCTCAACATGAAAGTCAATTCCCTTATCTCTAACAGTTTCCGAACGTACCTCAAATTTGTTTACATCTAAAAGCGGCCTGAAATAATTGCTGGAAATTGTTTCAAGGTTTTCATTAAGGTTTACTTTAGGAAGATGTAAGTCATCAAAGTTGGATCGTTTCATGTTATTGATTTAAAATGAAGGTTTAAATGTTATTTTTCAAAAAAATATTTTTCAAGTTTCGCATGAAGTTTCTTTTCCGTTGTTGCATATATAACTTTAATATTTTTTTTACTTCAGCGAAATTAAAAACAAGGGAATAATTGATATCTGATTCCATATCCACAATAGCTATTTTAGTAATTGAAAATTATTATTTATTAGATATTCGTATACAGATGTTGCAGTTTCATTACTTATGATCTTATCCAATGCCAAGTCTAACAATTTTCCTTTTAGTAATTGAGACCAAGTTTTTTTAGTTAGATTATATTGTAATTCCCTCATCTCGTCAATTTCATTAAAAATTATCTCTTGCCCATATCCCAATTTTGTTAAATGATCGAGAATGTTGTCAAGTTTTTTATCTAATTCAGTTTTGTTTTTATTACTCTTATTTTGCTTATTTTTTCTTTCAACATATGTTGCACCTTTAACTGAGATTTTGACTTTATCTGAATTTCCATATCGATCTTTTAATATTACATAGCCACGTCTATGAAGATCTTCTGCAATTTCCCTAGACTCATTATCCCGAAATTTGATATTATTAAATCCGAGTATTCTTTCTATTGAATACATCTCGTCTCCAAATAAACTATTCAATTTGGATAGTATAAAATCATTTTTATCAGATATTGTTTCTATCAATACTAAATTTTGACTATCAAACAAGGTTTCAATAATTGATAAATAACCTATTACTAACTTTAAACTTTTTCTAAATCTATCAAGTCTTTCTATCTCTTTTTTAATTTCTGGCTCTTTATCAATACCGTATATTGAATAATCACGATCAAAAATTGAATTATATTGTTTATCAAATAAGTCTAATATCTCATCGCTACTTGGAATTATATGTTGATTAACATGTGTCTCAGTTTTTAGAATTAAATCATTAGCTTTCACAATAAATTCATTCAAATTTGAGTCTTCAGAATTTAATAATGCCACAATTTCTCTATTATTTTTTTCTAGTATCTCAAAAAAGTCAAAGTGTGAAATTTCTTTTAGGTTATAGTTCATTTGATCAGATATATTAATTCATTAGTGTTATAGTTTGCACTGAATACTTATCTTAAATTTTATTTAACTTGGTTCAATAAATCATAAAATAATTCCTTGTATGTATCATAAATTGGTTGATTCTTCAAATTTAAATTAAATTGTTTATCCCATACTTTTAAGAATAAAGAAAGCATAGTCCATATTGGACTATCTTCTGCAGGTTCAAAAAGTGATATTGCATTTTCTAATCGTTGATCCACATTCGGGTGTTTTTTACCTCCATTTAAATTATTCTTAAAAAATAAGATTGAAGCTAAACCTATAATAATAGCCAATTCTAAAACATTTCTGTTTCTACAATTATTTAAAATTAATTCAATTGCTCTTGAATCAGCTTCAATTTCAAGTGGTTTCCTTTCTTCGTAAGTAAGATTTTGAGATTTTATTTTTTTGATATGTTCTAATTCAGCATGAGCTGTTTCATGATAAAGTATAAAATTAAGGACTTCTACAAAAAGATCATTATTTCGTAATATATACCATCCCTCTTCAGTTTCTTCATCATAATATTCTGGATTCGGATTGTTTTCTATATCCCAAGGCTCAAAGACACTGATTAACAGTTTAGCATAATCAAATAATATTTCAGCTTCTGTTAACAGTTGGTTATTTGGTAGCTTGTGAGTTGAAATATTTCTTTTTATTTGGTCTGGAATTGCAAAACCTTCTTCATGAAGTACTAAAAAATAATAACATATAATCCAAGTATATGACAAAAAGGTTTCATGAATATTTATTGTTCCATTCTCATCAATAAATGGAAGTTGTCCTTCGATTAAAGGTAAATTTGCACTATGATAATTAATTTTTTTATTGAGTTTGAAATCGGAATGTAATGATTTTATATATTCTTGATTTCTCTCTACTAAACGCGTAGTAAGATTATGTTTTAATACTCGAATAGGTTGAGTTCCTGTATGAACGTCTTTTTTTATACTATTTTTCATTAATTTAAGCTTATAGATATGAGAAATATAAGACTACATCCAGCCTAATTCATTTTCTATTTCTTGACGTAACTTTGTTCTAATTTGCTTCGGTGCTTTGATAATATAATTTTTAGTTAAGATTTGAGATTCTCCTGTTAAACTTTTTAAATACTCAATCCTATTATCAATTTTATCCTTCCAATTTTCAGTAAGATTTGTCCATATAACCGCGTCAATTTCTTCTTTATTTATCCAATCTAAAATGTTTTGCTTATAGTTAAAATCATTTGGAAAAAATTGATTTACTATTTTATTATAAAAACCAATATTTTTAGCAATTGTATTTTCTCTCTCACGTAAATTTTGAATAGCTTCGTCTAAGTCTTTGCTATTCGAAATTGAATATAAAGTTTGAACTGCTGCTACACCTTGATTAGTGATGACTAATGTAAGTCTGCCATCTTTTGAAACTCTTGAAAATTCTATTGGTAAAATAGGACCATTTGCAGACCAGTTAAAATCAGTATCATAATTTAAATTTTCAGGATTCCAAATTAATGAACCCCAACCTAAGATTGCAATCTTCATGTTTCTTCTTTTAGTTATATTGTATTTTTAAATTCTTCTTTAATATTACTTCAAAATCCGTCATCTGGATATTTAATAAAATCAATTTCTTTCAGACAATTCATAAGTGCATAAATAATATTGGTTAATTTCTCATTTATTTTCAAAAAAACATAATCATTTTCTCCTACCATTTCTAGAAAAGTATCATTTTTAAATATAAACTTTATGTTTTCAAATTCATACTCAAAATCTTTTCCTTTATAATATCCTGCAGAGTGTGAAATACAGTTCCTAAGTTTTGAACAGAATTCTATGAACTCTAAATCTTGTTTAGGATCTGAGGAATAGCAGGTGTCTTTGTACTTAGAAAGAAATCTAAATTTCCGAGATAAGGGTATGAATGTATTTTTTTGGAGTTCACCCAATAGTGTTTCTTTCTTTTCATCAGGTAAATCATTACATATCCTAATAACTTTATTATTTAAGCCCTTAATTATTTTATTCAAATTTATATCATCAATAATTTCTTCAAAACAAAATGAAACTGTTGTTTCAAAGTTTGTAAATGAATCTACAAATAATTTTCGATTTAATTCATTATGATAGGCATCAGAAAGTAGTTTATGATCGGCGATTTCATAGATTCTTGTAATATGAGGTTTTAGCTCAATTACACTAGGGTCAAATTTTATTGTGCCATTTTTTATTTCTTGGCAAACTTTATAAAATATCTTTCCGTGATAGAATTCATTAATTATTGAATAAAGATTTTCAAAGTAAGCTTTACGAACATCATTCTCTTTTAAATTAATATTGTAAATAATTGATTTTATTTTTAAGGTTACTTCATGAAGTTTATTGAGGTTTTTCATGTACATTTCAAATTTGCATTATTTTCAAAATAAAATAAAACTTAATACCCATTCCAATAATTGAACATCTAATTTTCAACCTTTTTTGATTGTAATTTTATTTCATTATATTTGTTCTGTAAGATTTCAAAATTTGCGACTCAAAAATGAGGGGCAAAAGCGAGACCCTAAATTAGGAAAAAAATATATAATCCTTATATATAAACGTATTAGAGAAGGAGTACAATTCCCTCTTTCTCCGCGAAATCCGGTAAATTTAAAATTTACCGGATTTTTTTGTATATAAAAACTATATCACCTCATTCAATTAGCTTTATTCTTCCTCATATAAATAAAGCTATGTTTTTATTTATCAATTAGAAATTACTATTTCAATACTTTAAAATTCCTTTGGCTATAAATTAGGTAAAAACACGTATTGCTTTATTGCATATAAATTATTTTCTTTCGGGTTTACGAAATACAGCTATATAGCTTTTTACGAAATAAATAAGGAGAAAGTTTCGTATAAAACAATGTTAGCGGCAATACTAAACCCATAACTTGATAAAAACCATGGATGAGAATCAGATAATTAAACAGATTAATTACGAAATCGATAATTGGCAGTCTAAAATGGTCGAACGTAATATTTATGTTCAATTAAGTCCAAAAGCAAAAAAATTTATCATCGAATTGATAGAAAATATTCAGGAGGACCAATCAGAATACTGGAGATTAAAGACAGCTTCTGAATCAATGCAAAATTTAGCAATGGCACGAATTCCTGAAGCTTTAGATATTGTAATACGTCAGAAACGACTGATTTTCCAACAAGAAGCTTACATCAGTTCGTGGGAAATCTGGAATGTATTATCTCGAATTTTAATAAGATTTTGTTTCATTCCCGAAAAAGACATGTAATATGGCAAACATTAAAGAAGCCTACACGGCCGTTATTGATTTCAACAAAACAATTATTACAATTACTTCAACTGTATTAGCAGCATTGATATCGTATCTGGTATTCCAAGACTATAATTTATCATTCCAAAATTTAATAAGTCCTTTAGTTCTTTTAATATCATTGATTTTTTCTTTTTTTGGAATTGGGTTAGCAATTCCTGCTATAAATACTGATACGTCAAGAATATGGGCAGTTCGTCACTCAAATATAGGCGCAAGTATTATGCTTATTGGAATTTTTTGTATTGGATTTATTCAGCCAAAAGAAAAATTAAGCATTGATAAAGTACTTTTAAAAATTGAAACCTCTATAAAAAGAGTTGAACCAAGTCTAACTCAAAAAAACTGTAAAAGTTTCGAACTAATAGATGATAATTATATTATTTTTTATTCCCAAGATTCACTTCATAGAAGAGTTGTGTATTCATTAGATAAAGATAATATAGTTTCTTTACAGCGTGAAAAAAAATAAGTCCTGCTGCTAACAGCGGTTTTGCGCAACTGGTGTTTTTGTTGTAAAAGTTCGTTTGGTTTTCCATAATTTCGTTTTATCCAGCCGAGAGAACTCAGCTTCAATTTCCACAACAGTCGCAAAGCCACAAGACGTTACCTGCTATGTTAAGAGCGACTGTCCACAACGACACAGTTTGACCGACTGAGCAAAACTAATAGGGAAAGTTGAAAACCGAATAGAGTAAGCACAAATGAAAAACCAAAATTAAATGGCAAATTATTACTGTAAATGGTGTGGTTACAAATCTTCAAGAATATTATCTTTAACTTCTCTTTCTTGCTCAAAAATCCAGAAGGAAAAAAACACGCTTTGTATGACGGAAGTGAAAAATCTCAATACACTTGTAAATATTGTGGTTATAAATCTTCAATTTTATCAAGTTTAACGTCCTTTTCTTGCTCAAAAAGTCTGAAAAAAAAAGCATCAACCAGCAATGTAAAATCTTTTATCAAAGGTGGCGAAACTACCTTTGATATTTTTAATCCGAAATTTATTTAATGGAAGCATCTACAACTATAAAACAAATGTTGGCAGGCAACAAAATTTTTGTGCCGACATACCAAAGAGCATATTCTTGGGATACTGAACTTGAAAAAACAAATTTACCAAAACAGACTAACATGTTTTTATCTGACTTGGAAAACTACAATAAAAGTTCAACCAAATCAAAATATTATTTCGGACATTTTCTATTTGAAGAAAAAGACGACAAAAAATTTGGAATAATTGACGGACAACAACGAATGACAACAATCGTTATTTTTTTGTCAGCATTATTTAGTAGATTAAAACAAATCCGAACTTTAAGTGAAACCGAACAAGAAACATTTGAAGACATCATCAAACGAAACTCAACTTATCGTTTTGAAACAGTTGATTATGACGACAGATTTTTTAAAGATTGTGTAATCGACCAAAGTAAAAAAGACAGAAATGGTATAAAAACCGTTTCTGCAAAACGTATTGCAATTGTGTTTGATTTTTTTACTTCACAACTTTCTGATAAAGACGAAATTTATTTATTGAAAATGTTGGACACGGTTCAGAACGCATCTTGCACAACACATCCAGTAAAAGACGCATCGGAAGCAATTCAAATGTTTATTTTCCAAAACAACAGAGGTAAGAAACCTTCAAATTTGGAAATTATCAAAGCTCAATTTATGTTCAACGTTCATCTTTATGGTGGCGAAGAAAAAGAAAGTCTAATAAAAGAAATCAAAGACCGATTTGAAGAAATTTATAAATCTATTTCTTCAATTGAATACATAATTAACGAAGACGATGTTTTGGTTTACACACTTCGTGTTCATTTCAATTCTCTTTGGGAAACAAATGCAATCGACAAAATAAATAAGTTATTATCGGAAGCAAATCCAATTCCATTTATCAAATCGTTTACTCAATCGCTTGCAATAAGTTTTGAGCATTTAACAACTTTTTTCAGCAAAGACGAAAGAGAAAATTTAGAAATTCATTCGCTTGTAACACTTGGTGGAATTGGTATCGCAATGCCGTTTATAATCAAAGCTTACAAATTTGGTTTACCAATAAATCAAATTAATTTGCTTTGTAACAAGCTGGAGACAATGGTTTTGCGACACAGACTAATCGGGACAAGAGCCGAAATCACATCACGACTAAATGACGTTTATCTAAAATTTACTTCTGAAAATCCAGACATCACATCAATAAATGTTAGAATTGATTGGATGAAAACTACGCAAGATTGGTGGTGGTCATATTGGGGAAACAAAGAATTGGAGCGTTCCATTCAAGGCGGAATAAATCATACAACTGCAAAATATTTACTTTGGAAATACGAAAACCATTTGGAAGGACAAGGGAAAAGCGGTTACTCACCTACTCGCTTTGACAAAATTGAAAAACCAGAATTGGAACACATTGCACCGAAAACTGAAAATCCTGAAACAGGTTATGATAGCTATGACGAGGAATTTATAAATGAATACATCAATTGTTTAGGAAATTATTTGTTGCTTTCTAAATCACATAATTGTTCCGTTGGTAACAAACCATTTGCTGAAAAACGCAATAGTTACAATCATTTGGAACAACAACGTGAAATACAGAAAATGACGACGGTTGAAAGTGCAACTTGGACAAAAGAACTTATACAGCAACGTAAAGACAAAATCGTTAGATTTATAATAGAAAATGTGTAACCCAAAACAACACAGCAGGTAACATCGGTTTGGCAATATGGCAGCTGAAATGTTTCTATGGAACAATTTGTACAAAGTTCAAATTTTGTTTTTCGATTGAACTTTAGTACTGAAAATCAGTCACATCACCAAGTCGCGGAACGTTATAAATAAGTAAGCCATAATAATACTAAACAATACGGTTATATATATCCATCACCCAACCCCTATCAAAATACAGCAAAAGCGGCATTAGGTGTTCGACTGTGATACCTCACTGATACCTCACAGCCTACAGCTTTATAAAAGCCTTGATAACCTTATCAGGGCTTTTTTTGTCGTTCATGATAGACAGGATTATAAATCGCACTTCTGGAACTTCATTTGAATTTTGCTTTGTTACATTCAATAAAACTCCCCTTCGCTGCCGTACGATTGTATCGTGTGGCATTTTTATCACTTTCTCAAAAAATTATCTTTAGACTATTATAATGAAAAAATTATATAATATTGTTGCTCTTAAAATGTTTGATTTATAATACTTCGTGCGGCAGGGAGGAATTATAGAAGATCTGAGCATAAAAACAGAACATAAAGGTGGAAGAATCAGTCCGTTTTATACAAAATACAGAAATTCATATAGCGTTTTTCCTAAAAAAGAGAGATATTATTGTTAATGATTTAAAAACCATTTCGAATAATTGGGAACTTTATTTTTTTCGGTTTAATGAATTAAACGAAAGCGAATTAGACAAATATTTGGCTAAGGACAGTTTTTATATAGAAGGTGCTATGTATATAGCATATTATGGAAAAGAACTCATCGGATTTAAACATTGGGATTTAATAGATCAATTATGTTCCTATTTTATTAATTCTATTTATGAGATAACAATAAAGAATAAAGAATTTGAGAAATTTTGTTTCCCAGACCAGCCTGTTGAAGTTACTTTAACAAAAGAAAAAGAATTTATAAGTATCAAAATAGGTAATGAAAATCCCGTTTTCCTATACAAGGATATATTTATTAAAGAGTTTTTAAATGCCTGTAAAAATCTTTATGAAAGAATAAATGGAAATTCTTATAAATTGGAAATTGAAAAGATAGAAGAAATTCGGAAATATTTAAAATAAAAAAATGATTATATTAATATTTTAGCAAGGTATAGTCAAAGTGAATTTCAAAAAATTTATGTGATTATTGAAACGAATTGAAATATATGACATCGGATGTATGCTACTATAAATTCGTTACAAGTACGTTTAACAAATCATAGTCACATCGAAACTTAATAATATGACAGCAAAAGATTATTGCATTGAAATACAAAAACTCTTAACGGAAGCCGGGGAATTAAATTGGGCAAAATGTTTTGAAAATTTCATATCAGAATTGGAACTATCAAAAGATAATTCAGCCTATAGAAAAATAATCTCAATATATGGAGGAATGGGGTCTTTTGATGATTTAATACTATATAAAGACGGTGTCCTCTGCCAAAAAGAAAACGACACTTTACATACATTAAAAAAGGAATTATACAAGAAAGTGACCGGTTGGAAAGAAAGTGTTTATAATCCATCCGATTCAGATATCAAAAAACCTGGTAAATTTATTGAAACAGAAAGGTATTTCGAACCCGGAAACTATGATCACTTTTCACATAATGACTATTTGAAAGATAAATAATGTTCATCGTAGCACATGGGCTTTACTCGCTTCTATTCTACTCTTGAAAGTGTTTTAAATATGAAATCCATTTGTCTATCAAATCCCGTTTTTAAATCATCAGCCAGAAGCTGTACTTCGACGTCTGGCTTTATTCCTTTTGGATCATTTTTAAAATTCGGAGTTTTCATTTTGTACTGAAATACAGGTATCCATACCAATGTTTTAGAATAAGGCAGAACAAATGCCCGACCACCCGAATTACTATAATTACTTCCCTGAGAATATTCTCCATAAAATTTTCCAATTTTATATTCCCGCATTAATGCTAATAAATGCCCGGTGGTTGAAAAGCAACCTCCATTAATCAAAACACTAATATGCCCTTTGTAAAAATTTGGTTTATTTTGTTGTTTTTTAAACCACCAGTAATCAGCTGCACTATTGGTTGTTGAGTTGCAATTCAGTCCGTTTCTTTTCTTAGTTTCGGCTAAATTTATTTCTTCAATGCTTTCGGGATATTGCGCATAATGCTTCCAGCTTTTCACACTATTATACTTTGCGCCAACATAATCAAAATAGTAATAGGGTTTATCGATTAAATAAGAAAACAAATAATTGGCAATTTCCGCAGCTCCACCACTGTTATCGCGTAAATCAATAATTAGATTTTTAGTTTTCAGGCTGTCAAGTTTTGCGAAAAAAATATCTAATTGATTTTGCGCAATCTTTCTATCGGCCTCATTATAACCATTTCCAAAGGAATGAAACTTGAGAACGGCAATTTTATCTTTTCTAATTTCAGTTGTTAAAGGTTGAATGTTTTCGGTGGTGCTTTTTGTGAAGTTGTCAAAAGTAATTCCTTTTAATACTACTTTCTGCTTTTGGTTATTTTTGTCTATGCATTCAACTTCAAATTTTTCACTTTGGTTGTAAATAAAATAATAAAAAGGAAAATTCTTAAATTTCGTATTTAATCCTGTTTCATTTCGACCTTCAAGATGAATAATTTTTTTGACATCTTTTACAATCGCATCAATATTTTCTCCGTTTATTTTAAGAATCTGTAAACCTGAATAAGTGTTGTTTTCCTTTATTGAATTATCAAAATAATAATTATTTTTAATCTGATAAATACTGAATGGAAAAACGGGTTTTTCTTTTAACAATGCCGTAATTTGCCCTCTATCAACGGTTGTATGCCCATCTTTGATTTTTGCCATTAGGGTGGCTGTGAGTTTGTAATAATCTACAATGGAAAGATCTCCTTTGATCGAATTCTTCAAGTCAAAATAGGTTTTGTCAAATTCTTTTTTCGAACAAAACATAAACTGTCCCGGATGAATCGTATTTGTCAAGTTATATAGCTGCGTAAATTCTGAAGAAATACTATCTTTTTTTAACGTTTTATCTAACAATGATTTATGTTGTCCATAACTGAAATTCATCACAAAGCATAAAAACGGGAATATTATTTTAAAATTCATTATCTAATTATTATTCAGGCTTATTATTTATTGAATGACACTTAAAACCAAATATATACATTGCGTTACTATGATACAAATATAAGTACATTGATTGTCTTTTGTTTTACTTTAAATCGTTGTTAACCGCACAGAAGATATAATAAAGAGTCTGCAATGTCCGGACGAAATACACTAAATCCTGTTTCAATATTAGTCAATAAATCGACTGAACCGGAGAATGGGAAAAGGAATTCTGGACAGATGATAATATGCTCTACTTCAGATTGGTTACAGAGGAGAAAGAAGACGGAAATATATATGTATTTTATAAGGTCAGAATAATTGAGCGATAAACACAGGATCTGATTGCCAATCAATCTGTTTGAGATAAAATATGGCAATCACTTTACCGAAACTTACATTTAAAGAATACATACTATTTCCTATTCAGAGGGAGATCAAATCCCATTAACCGGCTCCTTTTCGAGTACTATTTTTTTATGTTTTGCCCCCCATTCGCTCAATTGATTCCATATAGGTACCAATTCCTGGGCAATGTCTGTCAGCTCATAATCTACTCTTGGAGGAACTTCTGCGTAAACGGTTCGCTTTACCAACCCTTCCTTTTCCAACTCCCGTAGTTGAAGCGTAAGCATACGTTCCGTAATACCATTGATCTGATTCCGCAATTCACTGAATCGTAACTTCCCCTTTTCAAGTTGACACAGGATCAGTAGTTTCCACCTACCGCCTATTTTGCATACCGCATAAGTCAGATTACAACTTTCTACTATATAAGTCTCATTCAACATATTAGTTGAATTCTCTTTTCTTTTTCCCATTACTTACAAATTTGTTAGTACCATACAATTGAATGTGTAGCATACGAAAGTAGTAATTACCCGATACATTTGCCGTATATCTTAACATAAATTAATATGACATTGTCTGAACAAGTAAATAAAGTATTGGCCTATATTCAGGACATTGAAGTGCCGGCAAATCTTACTCCCTGGGAAACAGGAAGAGCTTTTTATGAGAATTTTATTCCCCTGGCAGGAGAAAAGGAAACTGTTTTTCAAATTGAAGAACAAACCCTGTTAAAAGACAACCATCCAATCCGGTTACGGATTTATCGCCCGAATGATACTAAAAAACTCCCCGTTATCATTTATTTCCATGGAGGCTGGTTTAACGCCGGAAGTTTGGAAACGCACGATACGCCACTACGCCAGCTAACCAATCGTTTACAGGCAATTATCATTGCAGTTGATTACCGGCTGGCTCCGGAATATCCGTTTCCATTCGGATTAAATGATTGCGAATTTGCGATGCAGTGGATTATCGATAATGCAGTATCACTTCGTATCAATGCCAACAAGATTTCGATTGCCGGTGATAGTGCGGGCGGCGCTTTAGCAGCAACTGTCACAAGAAAATTCCGTCAGCATATTATGGCACTGCTCCTCATTTATCCGGTTACCGATAATTCGCTGAAAACAGCTTCCTGGATTGAATTTCAAAATGGTCCGCTATTAGATTTAAAAGGCGGTATTCAGGCCTGGAATTGGTACTTACCCAACATAGAAGATCAAAATAATCCCGATGCCATTCCCCTATTGGCAAATGACTTTGAGGCATTACCTCCCACATTTATAGCCGTTGCGGAGTACGATCCGTTGCGGGATGAAGCTGTTCAATATGCCAAAAAGCTGCAAACCAACGGAGTAAATGTAACCCTAAACTTGTATAAAGGGACTACACACGGGTTCTTCCAAATGGGCGGGTATATTGATGATACAGAAGTATTAATACAGAATATGTCCGATTTTTTTAAAACTTACAGTGATACAAAATGAAAAAATACGCTTATATAGGTTGTTTAGGGTTTATAGCCGTTATCACAACCGAGTTCGGTGTTATCGGTATTTTACCGCAAATTGCAGCACATTACAACATCTCTATTGATAAAGCCGGCATATTGCTCAGTGCCTTTGCATTGGTCATCGCATTGACCGGTCCGTTTATGACCTTATTGGTTTCCGGAATTGATCGCAAAAAGATAATGCTGACGGCTATCTTTATTTTTCTGCTAACCGATGTTATCTCCTCCTTTTCACCACCTTTCTGGTTACTGATGCTGGTACGGATATTACCCGCGTTTTTACAACCTGTTTATATTTCCACCGCCTTAGCGGTAGCGATAGCAAACGGTAATAAGAAGTACGAAAACGAACTAATGAGTATTGTTTTCAGTGGTGTGGCAATTGCGATGGTGTCAACCGTTCCGTTTGCCACCTGGTTAGCCAGTCAGTTTTCATGGGAATATTCATTTATTATCCAATCGATAGTAAGCATTATAGCTCTTTTAGCCATTTATTTCTTCCTACCCGATATGCCGGTAACAGCGAAAAAATCGTATGGAAGTCAGTTAAAAATATTGACTCAGCCAACATTTATTGTCAGTACGGCTATGAATTTTTTTATGATTGCCGGGTGGTTTTCTACCTACAGTTATTTTGCCGAATACCTGAACAAAGCTAAAGGTCTGGATAGTATGATGGTTAGTTATATGTTGTTTCTGTTCGGTATAATTGGCGTCATCGCTAATCGTATTTCAGGGAAGATGCTTAATAAAACTATAGCCAATACCACAGCCTTGTTTTTATCCGGTACTATTCTGATTCCGTTATTGTTGCATTTTTCAGACACGAACACCATCGCTATAATTTTCGTTATTGCACTTTGGGGCTTTCTGTATTCCCCTAGTTTTCTGAATGCTTCCACTTATATGATTTCATCAGCACCTAAGTCTTTGGAATTTGCCAATAGTCTTGCCACTTCATTCGGGAATCTGGGTATTACCGTAGGCACAACCGTTGGAGGATGGATTATTGCTACAAAAGGAGTACAATACACTCCCTGGCTTACATTACTATTTGGTGTATTAGCATTTGCAATGATCGTATTGCGGAAATACTTGGAGAAAGGAAGTATATCGGTACAGAAAGACTAATTCCTTCTTTATTTACAACTTTATAAAAAGCCCGGATAGTAGAATCCGGGCATTTATTTATATCCCTATTTACTTTATTCTTCCTCTAATAAATAAAAGCGACTCTCTTGTTTTATTACAAACTCTAATTCAATATTTTAAACTTTATTAGCCTATAAATTAGGTAAAAACACGTATTGCGTTATTCTACACAAATTACTTTCTTTCGGATCTAACTGTATCTCTAGTTGTTAGCGAATTAAACTTCAAAAAATTAACTTTAATCTCAAATAATGGCATTAATAAATTGTCCTGAGTGTGGAACAGAAGTTTCCGATAAAGCTGAAAAATGCTTAAAATGTGCTTATCCAATAACCAATAACAATAGCAAGAGTGATAATATTAGCTCAAATTCAAATTCGAGTTCCAAGAACGAAACGAGGGTTGTGGTTAAAGCAAAAGAGGGTTGCTTTCTTCAAACTTTAAATACGGGTTGCTTTATCATTGCTATAATAATTGTTATATTGATTCTGGGAGTTCTACGCTAAATTGTATAATGTCACATAATAGCAATTTTGTAAAATTGGGACTTTTAGCAAGTTTTAAGACTATTAGTAATAACACGCAACAATTAACAATCGGTAGAAAAAATGTGCAAAACTTATAATACCATTGGCTCACTAACGACTTTAAAATCAAATTTAATACAAAATAACATCCATGACTTTAAGTCATTAAAAGAAGTTATTGATTTTCAAAAGTCATATTCGATTCTCCGACAACAATTGATTACGCATCACGAAAATCTTATTGAACAGGAAAAAAAGATACTCGATATCGATTTACCGAATTTAGACACAACAATTGCAACGCAAAGGCAACAATCAACAGAACGATTAACCAACGAAATTGATATGCTGAAACAAAAACTGCATATTACAACAAACAGCACCCAAAAAAACATTTTCCATAAGGTAATCAGTAGTTTAAAGCAACGAAACTATAAAAGAGTAATAAAGCATAAAGAAACCCATTTTGATAGTAAAGTCAATGCAGCAGTTAGCCAACTTATTACCAATTATCAAGTCAAAACCAATCGCTATCAATTTATAACAGCTCATTTTAACGATGCAGTAAAACAAAGTGCGCAAAATTCTTTATATGAACTTGAAAGAAAAAAATCGGTAATCGGTGCACTTAACAACTACATTTACGGCGCGTTAGGCGAACAAAAAGTAGTTAAGACATTAGAATCGCTATCGGATGATTATTTTTTAATTAATGACTTTTCAGTTACGTTTTCACCTGCAATCTACAATAGGCGCGAAAATGAGTATATCAAATCAGTTCAGATTGATCATATATTGGTAAGCCCATCGGGAATATTTATTATTGAGACCAAGAACTGGAGTGAAAAATCTTTGGAAAATCTGAGCTTACGTTCGCCTGTGGATCAAATCAAAAGAGCAAATTTTGTATTATTTTATCTGCTAAATAATGAGAAGAGTAACTATCATTTACACTTAAACAGTCATCATTGGGGAGACAAAAAAATACCGATCAAAAATCTAATTGTATTGATCAACACAAAGCCACAAGAGGAATTTCAATATGTAAAGATTGTGACCGTAAACGAGCTTCTTAATTATGTAAATCATTTTAAACCTATATTTTCATCCGCTGAAACAAAGAGAATAGCTGAAATGATTTTACGGATTAATGGGTAAAATAGATAAATCCACTTTTAAAAATCATATTTAAAAACTAACAATCAACAAGTTACACACTAACACTTTAATTTATTAACTTCGTTTTATTCAGCTGAGCGAACTCAGTTTCAATTTCCGTAACAGTCGTCATACCCTGAAATGTTGCCGCAAATATTAAATTTAACTACTAAAAAAATAAAAATGAAAAATAAAATTATTCGATTATTTGGAGATAGTAAAATTTTGGTTGTAGTGTTTCTTTCTTTACTGTGTGCCTCATTTTATTCATTTTATTACAACATTCCTTTCCTATCTTGGATTATTGTAATTCTTTTAAATACATACCTAGTTTATGTAGTTTTTTATGCATCCATAAAAAGTGATTCTCATAAAGGTGAAAATTGGTTTTGGGGTAAAGTCATTCCAAACCGGTTTTCCGGAGTAATTGTATTTGTATGTATTTATTTATGCATAATTCTTGGATTTTCAGAGATCCTATTAGCAGAAGAAGCTCCAAATTGTAATACCAAAGAATGTGCATTTTTCAAAAGCTTCATTTCTTTAACTTCATTTAGTTTTGATAATTATGACGGGCAAACATGGCATTTGCAAAAAATACAAATGTGGCACTCCTTTAATGGATTGCTTCTATTAACAGCAACGTTCGGGTTCTTAATTTCTCGCATTTCAAATTTTAAAGAAAAAATTTCATTAGAAAAATTGGATCAAAAAATAGATCTTTTAAAAAGATCCGAAGAAGACAAAATAAAAATCGAAAAACTTCATCAATTTCTTAATGAAAATCAAAATCTCACCTCTGAGGTCCGCGAATTAAAATTAAAAATTGAAAATTTGAAGAATTCCAACAATTAACTGCAATCTTAAATAATAGCAGATCCTCAACTTCAAGTTTTTCTTCACGAAAAATACTATCTTTAATCAAAATTATCCCCAAAGGTTCTAACACAATAGATCCAAACAGCAACCAAACATGATTAAAATAAATCTAAACGCACTTGAAGGCGAACTTGATATCGAAATCAAAAAAAATGATGATCACTATAATCTAATCGTCATTCTTTCGAAATCGGACTACTTTCAGGAAAACGGTAAGGCCTGGCATAAAAAAATTGAAGACAATCAAACGATATTTAAAATTGCTGACCTGATTAAAGCGTGTTATACTACTCCATCCATCCCCAAAGGCATAACAATTAATGACGGTATCAGTAGAAAAATCAGTCTGGAAGATTCCGTTTCTATCCATCTCGCTCTTCAAAATAGCTATTATACAAATACAAATGAGTCAGAATTAATAAAAAGTATCTTTGAATATGTTTGCGAACTGATACAGGATCCGGTTCTGGAAAAATATATAAACGTTTTTGATTACTCTAAATAAATTAACAGCGATATAAATCATTACTGTTTAATCCTTCGGGTTTTCGGGTATCCTGTTTCACAACAAATATTTTGTAAATTGACGCATCGTTTTTAAACCTCAAACGTTAGAAACAAAAGCAATTTTATCAATATCGGAAATATGGATTCAAATAAAGGTTTCAGATTATCGGCAGAAGCAAATACGTACAATTCGGCATTACGGATTATAAAATCCAAAGGCTACAAAATATTTTTATATCCGGACCAAAGTGATGACCTTTACGGTACGTATTGGGCGATAAAAGAAAACCGGGATTTTATTGCTGAAGATCCGCTACAATTATTAGGAATCATTACGATTTGGGAAACAAATGGGGATAAATGGAGCGGACCAAATCATGAAAATATACGGGACAAAATCGCAAGTAACGCTTTTCCGGATAGTGTTGCGGATATTGAAAAACTGAGCGAAGAAGACTTTGAAGTACTGGTTAAGGACTATACTATTTTTTTAAATCGAATTTTCCCGAAACAAGTAATACCTGTCAACCCAACAAGACAAGCGTTTTTTGATGTAATCAGTAACTTCTACAAATGGGATTTGGAACAATTTTACGAATGGGAAAAATAGCACCTTTACAAGGCTTCAAAACGTAAACTACAATTTTATGGAAACAACATTTGAAATAAACGATCAAAACCTTTTACACTTTTTGGCTGCAACAAAAACGAACGATTCTTGTGGTGGCCATACCGATTTTTTGGAATGGCATAACGAAACGGAAGAATTGAAAACGAACCTGACTAAAATCGGACAAATTGCAATTCAGCCCAACGAAAAGCAATGGGATTCCCAATATTGGGGACAGGATGCTAAAATTCAGTTAGACCGCTACCCGTATTACGGTTGTGAAATTTTCCAATGTCAGAAATGCAACACTTTTTTCTTTTATTATTTGGAATCAGGCGGACATGGAGCCCAAAAAAGATATCGGGTTATCAGAAAAGATTTAATCGACATGGAAACCATTAAACCTGCTCATCCAATTGTAATTGACTATAAAGGCATGGATTATATGATCTATAAAAACCCCGACTTAACCTATGCTGTTTCAATTAGTAAAAATATAGGAATCGGTTTAGACGTTTACCACCAACTATCAAAAGAAGAGCAGGAAGGTTATCTGCGGGATGGCATAAATAGTCTGAACAACAGAATAAAAGATATGGATTTGAATTATAGCAATTATAAGGTAACAGCGTGGCGATAAAAACGGTGGCTAACACAGGATTACGAAATGGGTAGTTTACGTTCTCTCTTCCCGAAAAAGCGCTATCTTTAACAGAACGTAACCGGTTTGCTGCTCCACTCCTATCGCAGAGCCCGGACCGTTAGGCATCATTGTAAACAAATCGTAAATCCTAAACCAATACAATTATGGCACTTATCAATCCTCATATTAACTTTAATGGTAATGCTGAAGAAGCTTTTGAATTTTACAAAGCTGCTTTTGGCGGAGAATTTTTAAAAATTGTCCGATTCAAAGATTTGGAAAGCCCTGAATTCCAGGTAAGCAAAAAGGAAGAAAATAAAATTATGCATATTGCGCTGCCAATCGGTAAAAGTAATGTGTTAATAGGAAATGATGTTCCGGAATTTTTAGGAAGGGTCAATGAAAATGAAAACAGAAGTAAAATTTCAATTAGCACAGAAAACAAAGAAGAAGCAAATCAATTATATTATGCACTTTCCGCAGGTGGAAAAATTGAAATGCCCATTTCGGATAGTCCATGGGGTTCCTATTTTGGCATGTTTAGAGATAAATACGGCATTGAATGGATCATAGAATTTGATCCAAAATATAACGGAAGGATATAAAAACAACGAACGCCTGACAATGGTTTGACATAATAGCAGGTTGCTTAATCAACTAAAAAACAAAAAAATCATTTTAAATTGAATCATTCAGGTACTATCAGCGCAAGGATTTTCTTTCTGAAATCACGAATAACGAACAATGCCATTGTTTTTAGACGTGGGCCTACCGATTGGATTCAGATGAGTGTCTGGAATTTGGATAACGACACGCTGGAACCCGGGCAATGGATCAATAAAAAAGTACCGATGCGAAATTGTGATGTCTCGCCTTCCGGAAAATACCTGATTTACTTTGTCGATAATTTTGAATACGGAAACAGCAGAACAATCATTAGTAAACCGCCATTCTGGACCGCGCTTACCGTTTGGGAACACGGCGATGCACTTTTTGACACCGGAGGCGGATTATTCGCTGACGAAAAAACGGTATTGCTCAATTTAGATTCCGCGCAGGCACTTGAAAAATATCCCGTACCGTCTCACCTTCACGTTTCTACATTTCGAACACAAAAAGAATATTCGCTACGGAAAGGACATGTCAATTTATTACACGAACATCGGTTGGAAATGAACGGATGGACAGAACAAAATGATCCTGGTTTTATTCAAAAAGAAACGGAACAATTAACTGTAGTCAGTGATAGCTGGTCGAAAGCAGACCCGAAAAGTATAGAACCTATCGTTCCGAAACTTTGGAAAAAACCAATCACCAATAGTGCTGCTTTGTATATGATCACCTTTTACCATCCTGAACAACGCAAAAACGTGGATCTGTTTTATCTGGGAAGAAAGGACGGGAAAACGAAACTCAAAGACATTACATGGGCAGACATTGATAATAGCAACAGAATAATTGCTACTAAGGAAGGGAAATTATATGCTTCAAAAATAGCCGCCGACGGTTCCGTTGACTACACTGATCTGGAACTATTGCATGACCTGAATTCCCTAAAACCAGGTTCAATACAAACACCATTTAATATGAAAAGTTGGGAAAACTCCTGATAGCACGGTTTTTGGATCCGGCAGACTGATTTATATTTACCTTTAAAAGTTTAAATAGGATCGGGTAACCCATTTGTCACCGAGATCAGTTTTACACCAGCCGTTTACTTCTTCAAAAACAAAAACTTCTTCGTCTTTTTCAATCCGGTCAATTTTAGGGAAGTTGGTACCGGGACCCGTTCTCACATTTAAAATCGTAGCATTTACGGTGGCTCTTTTCACCGCAACCGTATATCTGGCCGCAACCCAGTGGGATTGGGTATTGGATATTTTCAGCCAGCCGTCTTTTTCTTCATACACACGCAAAACAGCTCCCAAAGGAATACCGGGACGATCGGCGGCTTTCGGACTTCCGGCATCCGGTTGCGTACGCACATTAAGACTGTTAGCCGTTACGTATACATATTTCCGGATAGCACTGCTGTCGGTTTTAATCGGATGGCTGCCTAACTTTGCTCTTACTAAAGGGGCAAAATGGTTTTCAAAATCGGGTACTTTATTGCCGCCAAAAAAGTTGGTTCCCGGGCACGATTTATTGTTTCCGGTTCCATTGTTCCGGACACCATTATCCAAACGGAACCAATGGTGATAGACTATTGTATTGGAATTAACCGGAAGATTAAACCGTTTACATAAAGCCGCAGTAATCGCGATAATCGCATCCTTTTGCAGATTCGTCATCACATCGGCATTATGATCAAAGTTTCCGAAATTCTCGATACAAATCGCATTTGCATTCTGGTTTGTAATACAGGCCGGTGACTTTTCCATACTTCTGCCGGTCACAACCGTTCCGTCCGGAAAAATAGTAAAATGCTGCCCGATATCCTGCCATCCGTTTTGATTGACATGATAATTCTTCATCGCTAATTGCCGGTCAAAATGATTGTTTCCCATAAAATGAATATAACCGGGCACATAAGTATGATGCTGTTGAATTTTTAAAATAGTCCGTCCGACTCTCCGATTTGAAATCCAGGTTTCAAATTCTGCAACGGTCATTTTGGTAAATCCGTATTTTGCTTCCATAGCACAGCTTTTTTGATCTCTTAAGACTATCTAAATTAACAACTTAGCCTTTACCGGTCAATACGAAAAAATACGTGATTTTTAGTCCCCGATTATCTTTGACCAGTATGGTAACGAAGCAAAAATGGGGCATAATCTCCCCATTCTTTACTCTTTACTCTTTACTCTTTACTCTTTACTCTTTACTCTTTACTCTTTACTCTTTACTCTTTACTCTTTACTCTTTACTCTTTACTCTTTACTCTTTACTCTTTACTCTTTATTCTTTATTCTTTATTCTTTATTCTTTATTCTTTATTCTTTATTCTTTATTCTTTATTCTTTTTACTCACTCCCTGCATAAATGATATAATTGATCACATAATACGGTTGCATGGTATTATGAAATCCGTCCCCACCTGTTCTATCGGTTCCGGATAAGATCCTATCTCCTTTAGCCGGTTCTAGTTTTGTTTTATATGGTAAATCACTATCACTGTTACCGTCAAAACTTCTGCGATGTAATCCGAAATCACCATTATTTATTGTATGATTATGACTTGGTATTTCGCCAACCGTTAATCTGTGTTTATATTCCCCTCCCGTCTGCCCAAGAGGCCAAGAAGTCTTGTTGTCGAAATTAGGATATGTACCGTCCGATTGGGAATTGTTATTCGCTTCCCCTGCACCGATTAATGTTCTTCCCGCAAAATTAGGAGTATAGCCGTTTAACAATTCTCTTAAGGTTTTATATTTTACCGGTATCTCTCTGCCATCACATTTTAACCAGCCGTCCGGTATTAAAGAATCATTAAATACAAATGGTAATATTGTTCCCAACGGAACCTGTGTAAAATCTGTAATTGTCATAGTATTATTTTTAGGTTGTTAATGGTCCTCTTGCTTTTTGCTTTTTGCTTTTTGCTTTTTGCCTCTTGCCTCTTGCTTCTTGCTTCTTATTATCTTACAGTTTCGTTTTCCGCTACAGCCGGTAATACTAACTGCTCTATTGCTTTCAGGCGATCGTTTGTTTTTAGCTGTTCTTTTTCCAGTTTGCTTACCGTTTGCACCAGGTTTGCATTCTTTGCCTCCAGCATTTCGATACGCTTTAATAATGCCTGAGTTGCGCTAACATTGAGCATCGCAATCGCTTCATAATCCACAGAATGAAAATCATGAACTTCTTTTCCGTACACAAAAACACTTCCTTCTTTCGTACAATTAACCCGGATTGCCTCTTTATTGATCGCCAGAATATCGGTAAGTATTACGTCACCGCTAAAAACCAGTTTGATTTTATCACCAACAGCAAGGTCTTTTGAGTTGACCGGTATCCATCCGTTTTGAATAGTACTTAACTGATAAACATTCGGGATAATCTCAGTCTGCTTAGTCGTCACAGCTAGCGGATATACTTGCTCCACCTGCTGAGCGATCACCTTTTTATACAACTGATTCCCTCTTTGCACCGAATCGATCATCTTATAATCTGTTATCACAATTTTCGAAAGGATATCAAGGTCATTCGCATTATTACTTACGCCCAAAATCTTTTTGATACGCGCGTCAGAAACCACATTAAACTGTTGTGCGGTTACACCGTCTGTCGCATATATCGAATTTTTTACAGTCCCCGATTCCATCACTTTAGAACTTCTGTAGCCATAAACAAACATTCCGCTTGCATTGATACTTTGTTCTCCGGAAACAACTAATCTGGCTTGTGTGGGCGTAGACGTACCGATACCAACGTTTCCGTTCGCAAGAATTTTCATTGCATCTGTACTTTGCGCATATAACGGATTCGAAAGGATAAAGAATAGAATTCCTAATAACCGATAATTTTTTTTCATGGTAGGTATATATTTGATATGAGTTTTTAATTCGCTGTTTTACAATTGAGTTGCGCTCCTTTGGTTACGGTAAATCCGGGTTCAAACGAAATACTGCCGCCGGAATTAAGAATAGTGTTTACAGAAGGCGCTACCGTAATACCTTTTACCGTAATGGAATTAGTCGCACGATAAACAGTATTCGTCTTTAAATTCGCCTGGTCGACTACATAATCGTTTTCAGCCAATTTACCGGCTGTAACTGCGATCAGATTCGTAGCCGTAACGGTATAAAGTGTTCCGTCCGGAGCCAACACTATATTCTTCTTTGTGTTTTGAATAGTGTCATCAATAGCAATTGCAAAGGCATTCGGATTGTCTGTATTGGTTTGAAATCCCAGTATTTTTTTTGTTTTACTATAAGGATCGGTTGCATAAATATGAGATGAAGCATCCGTTACTAATACCGATGCATTATCCAGTTCAGCTGATTTTTCGAAAACCTCAGCTATATTCAAGTCCGCATTATACTTTGCTAATTTGAAATTAAAAACAAAAAACACATTGGATTCCGCATCAACTACCGGCTGTGATATTCCGGTATTCACCGAACTTCCGGATGTTATAAACTGTGTTCGGGAAATACCGCCTTTATCGTCAAGATCAAATACAAAAAGTTTGTTACCGTTGTCAAAGCCGTTAAGAACAAAAACTTTAGCATTATTTTGGACAACCGGCGCCGGAATATAAAAATTAGTATCATTCTGATAACCGTCCAAAACATAATCGGATGTGGCAATTATACTTCCGTCCAAATTATCCAATACGATCAAACGACTCTTTTTTTGCTGCGTATCGACCGCTATAAAAAAGGCTTTGCTTTCATCCGGACTTAATGAAACCGGACCGTTAATTTCATTGGCTTTCGGTTCGTATTTCCATCGTATTTTACATTGCGGATAAGCCGAAAGGGCAACAATACCTGTATCCGATGGCAGATAAAGCGTACCGTCGTATCCGATTGCTGCGTTATTGTTGATGGCTGACAACTGCTTGTTGGTGGTATCCGACAGGGATTTACTAAACAGTGTATTTCCGGCATTGTTTAAATCCAATATGCTTAGTTTTCCGGATTTGGAAATATAATATAAACGTCCCTGTTCATCGATCAAAGGCCATGATTTAGCAACATCATCTACGTCTTTCTGCCATAGCACATTTCCTTTCGAATCCAGTTGCTTTACATAAAAGACTGCCGATGTTCCTGTAGTTGACTGTGTAAATACTACCGGTAAATCTTTATAGATGGCAAGCGCTCCCGTAGGACCGATTTCCTGTATATATCCGCCACCATATGGAAGTGTACGGATTTTCGCTTCCTGAACAATAGTATTACTCTTCCAATTCAGCAAACTATTGTGTTGTACATTTCCAAAAGGTTGCGCCCAATCTTCCCGAAACGGATACGGATCGATCTCGTAAGCCACCAGTAATTTTGGTTTTTTGGAGAAATTGGATGGTGTTTCTGCTGTTATCGAAGAAAAAAACCGGGTATCCTGCCCTTTTTCTGGTGATCGTGTTGCTAAGGATAAAATACCGTCCGGGAGAAAATCAGTAACCGGTTTAAGGGAACCCGGAAACTTGAGTTTCATCGATATGGATGTGGTACTCTTCCGGATCTCAGCTCGTCCCACAGGTCCTTCCGTATTATTATTTAAAATGGCCCAGCTTAATTTCGGATCGGTTAAGCTCGTTTCTGTTCCCGTCCACCCGTTTGTACCGCGTAAAGCCGTTATCATCTGAACTGAAAAATCAGACATATTAACATTCGGTCTGTTGTATAATTTCAGATTTAAAGTTTCAATCTTGGCGTTAGCCGGCAAATTTCTAAAGTCAAATTTAAAAAATGACTTATTGGTTTCGTTTCCTTTGTCATCTGCTGCAACTCGTAAATCGTTATTACTTTCTATCGGTACTGCCTTATCGATTTCCGGTAATAAAGCGGTATATTTTGATTGTGCAAAAAGTGTCTGTGATTTTGTAAGCAGCACCAACAATAAAAGCATGTAACTATACCCTATTTTATTCATAATCGTTCTTTTAAATTGGTAAACTAGGTTAAAATTAAAGTCTGGCCGGTAGCTACCGGTATCCAGTAAAACAAATCGGAATAGGTAATTCCCAGATCACCTTCATTGGTAAAGACCATATACCACAAGCAACCTTTAAAAAAGGCCGTTACAATTTTGGCTTGTTTTGTAGTTGCAAAACTGTCTACTCCCGCTGCTGTATCCATTTGATTGCTACCGTATTTGCCGTTGTTTAACGTAACTCTGTAAAAATATTTCTTTTTGTTTTCCTGCTCCTGATAGCCGCCCAATAAGAAAACACCCGTACTGTCTATCGTATCTTTACCAAGAAAGGACAACCCGGAAGACAAATACGTATTATTATTGATGATCAATGGTGTAATGGTCGTCCAGTAGTTTTTGTCCCATTTCCAGATATCTGAGGTTTCACTTCCGCCTATTTCCGAAAAACCACCACCTATCCATAAGGCTTTTTTACTTCCGTCGGTATTCAATTCAGTCGTAATCCCGCTAAGACATCTTGATTGCCACGGCATTTTTACAGGATTGGTTTTATCGGGATTTACATTTCCGTTTATTCCTATGTTATCCCATATCTTACCGTCACCCGACACCCAAATATCTTTTAAAGCGGCACCCCATTCATCGACACCACTCATCAGCCAGATTTTATCCTGATCACCATGCGGGAAAATTGCACAGGAATGTCCCATACGGGAAACCCAGGGTAGGTTGTCAACAATCGTTACTCTGGAACCGATTTCCGCATCCATATTTACAATGGCAACTGCATTATTAGTCTCCATCGGTTTGATATAGCTCCCACCAATAAAAAACAGGCGCCCGTATAATTCTCCCGCACTTTTCATATGCAATAAAGGAGCCGTCGCAAAAGGTTTCAAATTGTTTTTTTCTTTATCGGAAAGGAGTACGCTATGCCAATTTTCAGAAAAACCTTCGTTGGTATTTGTATAGCCGATATGATCAATCTGTGTTATTTTATTTTCCGTTTTCAGCATTAAGCTATACAGATAGGATGCATCCTGAGCGGCACAAAAATTACCGATTTTAAAGGACGCATACGCTCCGGTCGGATTTGCATTGGAATATAATTTTGATTCCCCTAACGCCCGGACCAATATCGTTTTGGTGATGGAAACAGTTCCCATCTGTACTTCTAAAGTATACGAGTGATCTCCATTAGCGATATTGGCTATGGTATAGTAATCCCTTTCGGCAGTACCGCGTTTTAATTCTTGCAGCCCTTCCCTTAAAATATATTGGGAACCTTTAATATTCCAGGATAAAGTAACCGGTGCGTTACGCTGTACCACTGTTTTATCCGATTCAAACACGTTAATTTCCGGTTTGGCTTCCTCAGCAATCACTTCAAAAGGAATGGATACAAGCGGTTTCGGATTGGTCGGATCGTTTTTATCTTTAAAACTTAGTTCTATTATAGTCGACGGTGTTGCAATGATACATTTTTCCGCTCTTATTTTTACAATCAGATAAGTATAGGCATCGTCATAATCTCTCGGAAAGTTATACATCCGTTTTCCCGGATTATTGTTATCGTATGAAAGTTCACAGATTTTTACCGGAAAAGTCGTTGTCTTATTTCCGTCGTCCGTTTTGGCCCATAACTCACAACTCAGCTTTTTTAAATCGGCTGCCGCTACCAGTGTATCCAAATTTTCAATCGTAAAAACCCCCATCAGTAAGATGGCCTTTTTTTCTTCCTGAGCGATCATTATATCCAACGCCAGTGCTTCCCCATTCGTAACCGAATTACTGCTACCGGTAGTTACATATCCCATATTTTTATCTTTTAATTATTCGTTTTTAAATTGCTTAGCCGTAGCCATCCTTCGTAAACCTGCTGTTTTTTAAATCCGGAAATCTGCTTGTTTTTTCCTTCTGCCAAAGCTTCATCATTCTGCCAGGTTGTTACATCCGATTTATGAGTCCACTTCCAATTGGCATTAATTCCGGCCGGTATCGGAATATCCGGAGCTACTTTTTCGGCTATAAAAGGAGCTACCCTAAAACCAATGTCCAGTTGCGATAACAAACGTCCCGAATTATGATTGAACAGTTCAACAAACTTGGTAGGCAAAATTCCGGTGGCTAAATGTACCCCTGCCGAAGGATACAGCAATAAAGTTACTTTAACCGGTTCCTGATTCAGGTTTAATTTTAATGCCGTATTCTTTGCAAAAAAGGAATCGGAATCACTAAAATTGAATTCCGGCGCGTTTGTAACTGTATGAAATACTTCACTTTCCGTATCGGCAAAATAACCGATCACACCATTTTTTTCCATTTCATAATCCCCGATTGTAAGCGGAAATTTAACGGTTTCTATATTCCCCGTATCTTCTTTCCCGGATTGACTCCATCGTTGATCATAACAAGGAAGCCCTAATGATTCCAAACCTACCGAACAACGCACTAAAGCCAAAGGCTGACCGTATAATAAGGCCGATGTCGTATTCTGTAAGGCCGTATTTCCGGTTGCATTTAAACTTACTTTATAAGCCAGATCCAGGATACCCGAAGCCTTGCTTCCGCTATTTAGTGCCTCCAACAGCTTTTTTAACTGCGGATTTGTTGTGAGTTCCGGAATTATATTTCCACCCGGAAAGGGTTGTTTTATTAATTTAAGTCCTTTATTTTTGGTAAGATCCGATGCGATTTGCAGAACTACGATTTCATTTCCATCTCCGTCATAAACCAATATACTATTATCCAGATAATTGGGAACGAGCCATCCTAAAACCGGACTGTCCGTTTTTCCGGTATCCTGATAGATGATATTATCATCGGTATTTAACCAATTGAATTGCAAACGGGAAGGCTGAATAATTCTTGGCGGTAACGGAATGATCACACCTGATTCTTTGTCATCGCCTTGTAACGTAACCGAGCAAGCTATATTGGAGATATTCGTATCGTCTTCCACTATTACTTTTTTTACCTGTCCGAAAGCATCCACAATCGAAAAGCTTTTTATTTTTAGCGCGCCCGAACGCAACGGATTAAAAACAGTGGCGTCTGTCCCGTTTATATTCCCGGGATCGCAACCCAGCTTATATCCGTCTTCACTGATCACATTTAACTCATTCCGGTCAATCTGATATTCCGTATTAAAATTATAATCGGGATCACTGCTATACAGAAATGGCGGTAATTGAATATCGGTTCGCTGCATTAATAAATTTTTATGCAAACCGCTTAATGCCTGTGCAATCAGATTAAATTTTCCGTATTTATCTACTATGGCTTCCGGAACGGTCTTTTTCAGATTGGCAAAAACCGAATTCGAAAACGGACTTATACCGCTAATTGAAACCGGCGTTCCCTCTTCTTTAGTTGCTTGTTTTTTAAAATACAGTCCTTCTTCTAATTTCCATCCGGTCGAATCTGCAAGAAGGTCCAGATTCTTTATATCCGGATTATTGGATGTATAAACAATATCCCAAACCATAAACAACGGTGTCCATGCCTGTTCCCATCGGGTAATGGAAAAACTTTCGTGTGCTTTTTCTTTGTCTTTGTAATCCGGTTCGGACTGTATTTCCCTTACTTTTTGGGCAAAATCTTTTATAACGGCACTGGTTTTGTCTTTTCCGTCTCCCAATTGCGCGTCGATATAGGCTTGTAACGCGATATCTATTGAAAGCGAGTGATCCAATAAAAGTGTTTCTGACACCAATGCTTTTATAGCGGCAAAAGGTATTTTAGGATGCTGCAATGCATTTACTGCCGGAATGTTCATCTGACTAGCCGAAATCGTTACCGGGATCGTTGTAGTATTATAAGGCACATTCAAATAAAGCTTTGTTAGCAACTGCTCTTCCAATCGGCAATTGATCTCTTTATCAGTGGTCTGAAAAGCCGGTTTTTCGGTATTTCCGATTCCGGATCCGCAAAAGAGCACAACGGGATCATTTGGTTCCCAAAAACGGTCTTCTAAGACTTCTTTTAGTTCATATTCCGGATTTGCTCCTGCTAATTCTTTATATTGTCGTAAGTCAGATGTTCGTTGCTGAATTTCTCCGTCGAGCAGATTTACTTCTACTTTTTTAGCCACCAACTGATCCAGTATTATTTGTCGTGAAGCGTCATAATCGAAGTTTTGAACCGTATAATTGTTCACGGTTTTATACGCTTGTTTGTACCATAAAAAATAATATTCCTGTTGTAGGCTTACTATTTCCTGTTTGATTTTATTACAATTGATCTGCGTTTCGTTTAACGTATTTAATTCTTTTAGAATAGCATTGTTTTCAGGAAAATGCGGTCTTTCGTCCTGTTTCTCTTCCAAAGCCGTATCCGTAGCTTCAACCCGACTGATTTCCCAGATTGAGCTTCTGTTTTTAGGTGTAAAACCTCTTTTATGAATTTCCGTTTGAATGGATTTCAGACCCGGTTCATTTTTGCTATCGTCCAGAAACTGATATTGCAAGGCATTTAACAGTTCTTCCACTCCCGGTTTTTCAATTGTATTACTTTTGATAATCTGGGCGCTTAACGATTCAATGGCTGTATTTCCTACGTAAACCTGTACTTCTCCTTCCGGAACACCGCTTTTTAGCGCACTGTTCCACTGAATACTATGGATGGACGCATGCAATAAACACGATTCCGGATAGGTTTCCTGATCGCATTTCCACTGTTGTTTAAACCAATCCTGTGTTCTTTTTTGACGCACCTGTGCTACTGTTGCTTTTACTTCGTCAAAATCGAAAGGAGCTAACGGATCTGTGGCGGGATCATTATACCAACCGGTAACGACATAGGTAACGGTACAATCAGAATTGATGTCGGCCATATCATCGTGAAAACCATAAACATTTTTGCTGCTGTGATATAAAGATGCAAAATACGGATTCACCGCTCCTACACCGGTTAAAACGGGTGGCGTTACGCTATCTTCATAGGCAGCCGACCATTCGACAACCTTTCCGAGATTACTGAAATCCAACTTATCATTCTGTACTGTTATCCAGTTCGGTACGGGTTTATTATTTTTTATTGTATTTTTTTCATCACTTTTAACGATCCACATTCGGGATTCCATATTTTTCATCCCTTTATCCGTCCGGATACGAATCACCATCCACCGATTAGGTGTAAACGGAAACTGCATTTCTTCTCCTTCGTTTATAAAAGCGTGTTTTAATGCTTTGGGTAATGTCCAATGCAGGTGTACTCCTTTTTTGAGTTGTATTGTTTTGTTTGTATCCGGTTGTAAAACATTCCCCAGAATACTCTGATTGTATTGTTGCAATTGCGGACCTAAATCCATGCAATCGTTTTTATCGCTACCCAATGCCAGGGCTTCCATATACATGGGTACAAAAAGTCTGGAAGTATTACTCATGGCTATCGGTATTTAGGACGTTAATTGTTATACTCTTTTTTACCGGACTGTCGATCATCTGATAAGCGAACTCGGCTGATGTAAAATAAATACCTTTACTTTCTCCGGTGGTATTCATCCAGTGCTTAGCGGTTAATTTTTCTTGCATGATACTCGCTAAACCGGCTATATCAATAACGCCGTTTTGAATCAGTCCGTCGTTTAATTCGGCATTCACATCGGCAGTACCATCCGTTATTTCCTGATTCGTACCATCTTCATTTTTTAGGTTTTTGAGATAAGTACTATTGTTTTTTATTCCGAAATGTAATCCTTCGTAAGGTTGTTTTATTGTGATGTCAGCAATATTACCGTCAAAAATTCCCAGGAAAATATCCGAATCGATACGTTCAAAACGCAAAGCAGGAAGTAGCTTTCCATCGGCATCAAAAGCCGTAATCTCGAGTCCGCGCCAACCGGAAACAAGATCCGACCGAAGTAAAAACCCGGTAGTATTGAGTTGTCGTCCTTTTCTTTCGATTGTCCCGCTGCTGATATCGATTGACTGTGTTTGATACCCGTCTATAAAATTACCGTTCACCGCCTGTTCCAGCAGCGCATCACTTTTATTGATTCGTCCAATACTAAGTGCACCGTCCAGTAAGGCTTCTATCCAGTTCGGATCGACATAAAACAATGCAAGTGTTCCGGTATAGCTTCCCGTATTTTTCTGATGCTCTTTTTGCAAAAGAAATTCATGGGGAACGATATAAGAAAACGGGATTCCGTTTAATTTGTATAAGTTACCTAAAAACTGTTTGACTTCTTGCGGTATCGTCATAGGTAAATCAGAAATAGTTTCAACCGGAGATGTCATTTCTATTTCATGTAATGCACCCAAATAGCGCGTAACTTTATCTTTTATGTTTGTTTCACTGTCATCGCTCAAAATGGTATTCAGCTTATCGCCTCTTGACTTTCCGGCTTCGAGTTGATTTTGTGCCATCCGCCAATTCAGAATGGCTTTAGAAAATTCCTGATTCTGTAACGCCAGAATACGTCCTAACTGCCAGGCAGCCGCAAAGGAAATATCAAAAAAACCGGTCGTTTTATCATATCGCAATGCCGCATCGGATGAAGAAAATGAAATACATTTTGAAGTTGCCGGAAATAATTTCGGTACAAACGGACCGTGGTACCATGAAATCGTACTCGCTCCGGTTCGGGTTAAATGTTCCAGCGGGACATATCCGGAATTAAAATATGACATTAGTTCCGGAGCATCATTACCCCGTTGAATTTTGATGCTCTTTACTTCCAATCCGTCCGCTAGCTGTGAAAAACTGGCATTTCCCGAATCTGTAAAATTCCAGTTGGCCAGTACAACCAACCGGGCTTTATGATTGTTAGGAATATTCTTTTTGGAATCAGCATCTTGCAGATAATCGGTATAACCTTCCAACGATACCAAAATAGCGGTATGCTGCTTTCCTTTTGTAGGCAGACGATTTCCTACGATAACCGCAAAAACGCCGGCTCCTTCCGCATTTATATCTGTAATTCCTTCTTTATCCTTATTGTCGATGCTTACCTCTTTGGCATGAGCCAACAGCGAAAGACTTTTCATGGACGGAATATAGTGTTCAAATTGTTCTTTTGTCAGGTCAATTGTAAAACAACCGTTGTTTTTATCTTCCCATTCCATTAATTTTAAGACTTCCTGACCGGTTGCTCCCGTCTCAAAAATATCAGGGCGGATAATCCCATCGTTAAGATTCGGTTGAATAATAGCTGCAATGGTATTTCTGTTGATTTGCAGGCTTTTCATTTCATCTTCATCAAAAAGCAATAATGTCATCCAGGGAACCGGTGGTGCTTCCTGCGGATTGCGTTTGCTCTCCGGAGTTGATGCTCTTTGGAAAACCGGGAGTTTTCCGTCTAAAGTACGTTCCCACGGTAATGTTCGTCGCGTAAATACCAAATGTGGTAATGATTCCGAATAGTTTCCCGATTTATTCGCGGGCGGGTAAACGGAATAAATATCGTTCGGATTAAGCGTAAACCGAGCGGCATCGACACCAAAATCGAATGTTTTTTTAATGTCCTGAATGCTTGCTTTGTCTTTTATAACCCGCTGACTGACTTCCGTTTTATATTTTCCGGCCACCATAGCAGGTAAAAAACATTGCACTATTTTTGTATTCTCACTCATTCTTTTACGTTTTACCCTAAATTTTATTCTACATCGGTACTATATTGCGGTAGTTGACCTATTTCACATATTACCGGAATACCGGTAAAATAATCGTCGTCATTGGTCATATTTCTGTTTATTGCTTCTTCATCGATATCCGGGAAGCTCTCGTCAAATCCGGTTTTAAGAAGCGCCACCATTTTTTCCCGTTTCTCTTTTACACTGTTTTCATCATATGTTTTTTCAAGAATACCGGTTACTTTTATATTGTTTACCTCATCATAATAACCTAGAACTTCAAAAGCATGATAGGCCTCGCCCGTTTTGGCCAATGTGAATTTCCAGTCGAATGTTCCTTTTGAAGCATCGAATAAGACTGAAAAATCGAACGTTCGTATTTGGGCAACCTGCGGCAAAACCGGTGGTTGAATGATAACACCACTCAACACATTGGTCAGTACTTTCGAAGTACCCGGATTGGCATTATTACTTTTCGATTCCTCACCTCCCCATAAGGCTTCTGCGACTCCTTTTGCAATACCGGAAACCATTACATCCATTTTTGTGTTATTCAGTACAACATCAACATTCATTTCAAATGCTACGGTACCTTTTGTAAAACCACACGGACGGATTCCTATATTTTTTTCTCTGTTTGCATAAATAATATTGCCTGTTTCCGATTTTATCACGGTACTTTCCGATACTTCTTTATCGTTGATTTTTAATTCGGATACCGGAATAAAAGAATCAATTGTAATCGCTAGCTGATGCGGATTGATTATCGGGAATTTTGCTTCCCCTTTTACTTCAATCAAACCGTTACTAATCGTTATATTAGTTGGATCCGGGTTAGAAACTGTATTTGCTTTCCCCTCTTTAAGTCGGGCATTGACCGGTCCGTTATTTTTCTTCTGTGGTATAAAACCGGTTGCAAATTCTTCCCATAGCAGTTTTTTCGGTGCTTTTTTCGAATGATCCCCAAAAGGAATAGTAAAGGAGAATATTGTCCAGTCCACATAGGCTTCTCCGGCAAATGGCGGTCCCCATATATGCAGTTCGGCACCCATTTCGAAGCTAAAATGTATCCGAATAAATAAAATTTTAATATTGGCCTCAATCTTAACCGTAATACCCATATCGATATAATAGTGAAACGGTGCCCATGAAATAAGCATATCGGCCCATATCACAATAGAGGCTCTGACAATTGAGGCATTAAAAAGTACTTCCCATTTACCGCCAGCCATAATTGCAGAAGCGGTAAGTGCGTAGTACATTTCTCCTTTAATCGATACCAGACTACTGATTTTCCAGCTTAATGCCAATCGCGGTACGGTTGGATAATGTGCCGGTTTTACAAATTTCGGATGATAACCGCCCAGTGTAATGACAAAATCGCCTTCATGTGGTCCTTTTATCCAGGTATAAAAAGCAAAACCTCCGGATAACTTACAGTCTTTCGAAAGAACATACGAGTTGGGCGTAATAACCGCTTCTACGGAAATCACATCACTACCCGGTCCGAAATGCGCCAAAATAGCAAGTTCAACATACACTATCGGTTCCGGAGCCATTGATTTTTCCGGCCAGCTCAATCGGGAAAGTCCCAGAATTGCAAACTCAAGCTGGGTTCCGAAATTAACCGTTAGCAGTACAAACGATTCAATTAGTTTAAATGAGGTAAATTTAATTCCGACAGCCAACCAGTAATCTCCAATGGAAATTTCTATCGGCTTTTTACCGTTTTTCATTGGTCTTTCCAGTGAAGCCAACAATGGTAACAGTCCTGTATCCTGTTCCGGTCGCATCGCCAAAGCGACTAACGGAAATAGCGCCACTTCGTTAATCGAAGGCACATTTATTTTGCGGTTATAACCGAACCCTGCGGCAATTCCGGTGACAAAAAAGAAAGCCGGGCCGCCAATAGGTCCGTCAAATACACCATAAATAAATAAGGATGCTTCATCAGCTACTTTAGCATAGGATCCGATGGCTGAAATGGTAAAACGACTTACTTTTATAATCGCTCCTCCATTATATACATCAATGGTTGTTTCTTTATAGGGCGCTGTGGTATGTAAAAAGGCTCCCGATATTTCGATTGGCGGCGCTTTATAGGAAAGTCCGAGACCTTCCAGATAGAAGTCAGGCATTCCGGGTGGCCATTGCAGTTTAAAGCCGAGACCAAATCCCATAAGCTGCATTCCCATGCCTTTCATTTCCATCGAGGCATCAAGCAGCAATACCACTTTACTGTCCTGATAAGCAAAACCCAATCGCTGTAAGGTTACCGGGCCTATTTTTTTATCTAACTTTTTCCATTTTGCCTTAGCAATTATTCCATCGCCTAGCGGTGTTACACTGGTAACTGCTGGTTGCTGTGGTTGTTCGGGCTCTTTATATTGCTGATCGGTTCCTTCGTTTAAAGCATAATATTCCTCAACACCGTTGATTTCCAGTTGTGTGGTAATATTAAAACCGGAACCTATTGCGACCGGCGGTAATCCTTCAAAACGTTTTAATTCCTCTTTTTCAAAAGTTCCGTTGGCATAAATCGCCAGTACTTCTTTAAAACCAAAGGCATTCCCCTGTGTTAAAACTGGTCCGGCCAAAGGCAGTTCCTCTAAATCCAGGTTGAGATCCGCACCCATTCCGAAGAACAAACCGGATGTGTTTTTTTCTTTTTTATAAAGTAAAAAGGCTTTAAATTTTTCGAGCGTAAATGACAGTTCCGGCATTTTATTCGTTACACTATCACCAAAGAATTTAGCGGCTAAGTTCCGTAAATCGATTGTTGTTTTTCCTGAATTCTGATAAGCGGCATACACATAACCGGCCTCATTTTCCTGAACAAAATTTAAGACAAAACGATGTTCATCCACCGATAAAATGCCTCCAAAAGCAAAAGCCGTTTTCGAACTGTTTTTCTGATAATCAATTGTTATAACAGCATCAAAATAGCTTTCATTAATTTTGATTTTACAATTGAATTCGATTTTAAATTCTGAAGCCTCGATTCCACCGGAACCATAGGTTACCGAAAACTGTTTAAATGTAACGGCATTTAAAATTTCGGGGATTACTTCCTGTTTTGTCGTACAGCAATTTATGATATCCTGTACGCTAATTCCGTTTTTATTTTCGGAGGTTAGAGTGGCATACAAAAAACTTTCCTTTGTTGCATCTTCTGTAATTCTGCTTCTATAACCGACAGCAATGTCAACAGCAATCGGAGCAGACGGATTTCCTAAATGAAATTCCGTTTGCCCCGTGATTTCTACTAAAAAAGAGTTATTCGTAGCCATAATAAACCGCAATGCTATTACTTGACAACCTATTAAAAAACGACAGGTCAGTCAATGCAAAGAGGATCCGTAATTTATAGATTAAACCGGATCCCTTTTGAATGGTAATGTTTTATTTTTAAAATCTTTTTCCTACGGAATATTATTTTTCAATTGCTTTGGTTGCAACTGTTACGGGTGTATTGGTTACTCTGAAACCTGCTTTTTTAATGGTGAAATTTCCGAATTTCATTTCATTCCCATCTTTTGACTGTACATTAAAGTCGAACGTATTTTGTGTTACGTTGTAGTAAAACTCTTTAAATTCGATTTCATAATCTTTTATGTCTTTACCGTCGCCTTGACCCGGAGGAAAGCTAACAGCTGTTTTATCACCTGATTTACCTTGAATCCAACCTACCAAATCGTTAAGTTTAATAGACGTACCCGGCGCTCCATCCTGTTTATCGCTAAAATCGATGATCAAGTCGCCTTTCGGATTTTTTTCCGACGGAATATTTCCAATTCGTACACTCACTAAAACGGCATCCGGTTTTGTTTCCGGGCCAATTCCAAGTTGTCCGTTAACGCTCACACTGTATTTGGAAACATCCACTAATCCGGTTATTGTTTTATTTTCTTTATCCAGCATTCCGCTAACAGCCCTTCCTCCTGCTTTAGCGCCATCGGTCCAGGTTACCTGGATGTTGTCTGTAGGTTTCCAGTCCGGTGCATCTCCTTTAATCGTAATGGTATCGGTTGTTGTTCCTTTAAAACTAAAGTTTGCCAAATCTGCTGCTTCAACAATAGCGGAACTGGTAAGGTTTTTAATTTCTGTGATTGTAATTGCCATAATTATTAGTTTTTTATTTTTAATGTTTAGTATTTAATGATATAATTCAGAGCCATCCATTTCGGGCGATTTTGTCCCGCAGATTCACCGCTGGTAAAAGCGGACAGTGCAACAGAAACCGAGTGGTTGTGATTTCCGCTAAATTCTGTTATCTGTTGTTTAATATCCCCTCCATTTGTATCGATCCCGGAATAACCTCCTCCGCCGAAATTTCTTTTATACCAGCCGGGATTAAACGCATGGAAATGGGAACCATCTGTTGAAGTTGAAAATTTTTGAGCAGGAGGATTTATAGTATGCGTATGTTTGTCGGCTTCTCCTCTTCTCCCCAATTGCTCGTTTCCGTTTGCCGGATTCGCACCCATAACAAAGGTTTGCCTTAAATCGGGTACATTAAACTGACCGTTAGCACCTCCATACATATTACCTATTATTTTAAAAAGGTCGTTTTTATCGCCGGATACCGGATAGGATCTTCCGTCGCACAACAGCCAGCCATCCGGCGCCTGCGTTCCGGCAAAAGTAATGACGGAACCTACCGGCATCAGACTTCCGGTTTTATCCTCGATCCGCCCATCGGATTTAATGTTTCCGGCTACCTGTAATTTCTCCTTCGGATTGGTTGTGCCTACACCGACATTCCCGTTCGGAAGTATTTTTAAAGCATCATTTTGAGAAAACAATACCGAAACATTTGCCATTAGACAAACCAGAAATAGTATAATGTCCTTTTTTTTCATCTGTTGCTTTTTTAGTGCTTTTATACGCTTTTTAATCATTCCCTATTCGAATGCCGAACCTATAAAATTTTCACAGATTTCTTACAGGTAAAAATACCTATTCCGGCAGCGAATGTTACTCTCTTGCTATCCTATGCCAACAGCGATACAAAGTCCGGTATCCGTATTCGCAAAAGGCTATAAAAAAAACCTGTAAATAAAAATTTACAGGTTTTTTTTAATTATGTAATAATCATATAACAAGAAGTACAGCTTTAGCCGAACTCACGACGTAAATTCGCGCTATCTGTGGTTGTCTATGATTTTTTTAAGACTTCTTTTTTAATTGTCCGGTTCTGTTTAAAATAGCCGTTTTCCTTTTTTGTCTATATAAAACCAGATCCCGTTTTGCTTTACCAGGGCTGCTCCGTCTTTAAAGGCATCCACACTCTGGTACACTTCCGGAAACAGCACGTTTTCCTTAGCATCTATAAAATACCCTTTTCCGTCTTTCTTCACTGCAAAATTTCCTTCGCCAGAATACATCTCATCATAGCTAAACGGAATAACCGTTTCCCCTTTTTTGTTGATACAGCCATATTTTCCTGACTCTCTGATTATTGCCAAACCGTGATAAAAGCCATAGGAATTCGTGTATTTCATTGGGATAACCAGGGTTCCTTCTGTGTTGATATATCCATATCGGTCATTGCTACTTACAGCCGCCATTCCATCTTTAAAATGAAGATATCCATCATAAAGCAGCGGCACAACTACTTTACCGCTTTTGTTTATAAAACCTCTTTTTTCATTGCGCTTCACACATGCCAGACCGTTGTGAAAATGAGAAGCACTCTGGTATTGAGGAGAAATGACAATTTTTCCCTGCTTATCCATATAACCTTCTTCCGGTTTTCCGCGTAAGTTAATGGCTGCCAGTCCTTCGTGAAAAGAGCCGAGCCCGTCCACGTCTAATTGGACCTGTTTTCTGTTGTTCAGGGTATCTATAATGTACCATTGCCCATTCTCTTTAACGGTAGTCTTGTCTTCATAAAACTGATTGGAACTTTCATAAATAACGGGAATAACTTCGTTCCCTTTTTTATCGATATAGCCCCATTTGCCATTCAATTTCACGATGGCTCTGTTGCTCTCTTCAAAACCACCGATAAAATCGTATTTCAGCGGCACGACCTCACGGCCTGTAGTATCAACAAGCCCGTGTTTTCCGTCCAGCTCAACAACTACCAGCCCCTTATAAAATTCGTATACAAAGTTGTATTTACAGGGTACAATATTGCGTCCTTTTTTGTCGATAAATCCATATTTCCTTTTGATTCCCACTGTGGCATATCCATTTTTATACGGATAGAATTCAGTATAGTCAGCCAGGGGATTTTCGCTCTTGTATGCCTGGGAATTGCCTTTCAAACAACTGAAAAATACCATAACAGTTATCAGCAAAACGGCTGTCTTTTTGTAATCGTACATATCTTTTTTTCTTAATTTAATGTGGCCTACCAATCACGATACCGGTTGTTCAACGGATTGCAAATCTGCGCCATCTGTTTTAGGCTTGCCTTCTGTCCTGTTTAAAATAACCGTTTTCCTTTTTTGTCTATATAAAACCAGCTGCCGTTTTGTTTTACCAGGGCTACTCCATCTTTAAAGGCATACACATCCTGATACACTTCCGGAAACAGTACCTTTCCCTTAGTGTCTATATAATATCCTTTTCCGCCTTTCATCACTGCAAAGTTTCCTTCACCTGAATACATCTGATCATAGCTAAAAGGAATGACTGTTTCTCCTTTTTTGTTAATGCAACCATATTTTCCTGACACACTGACTATGGCCAAACCGTCATAAAAGTCATGTAGACCCGTGTATTTCATCGGGATAACCAGAGTTCCTTTTTTATTGATAAACCCATAGTTTTCACTGTCTTTCAGGTGTACCGCCGCCATTCCGTTAATAAAATCAGGATAACCATCATAAAGCAAAGGCACCACGACTTCGCCTTTTTTATTAATAAAACCAGCTTTTTCATCGCGTTTTACCATTCCAAGACCCTCCTTAAAATCATAAACATAGTCGTATTGAGGCGCAATAACGATTTTCCCCTGCTTATTGATATACCCTTTGCCCGATTGTCCGTAAAGGCTAATGGAGGCCAATCCGTCATTAAAAGAACCCAGTTTGTAAACATCGTATTGAACCGGCTTTCTGTTATTCATAGTATCCATGATATACCATTGTCCGTTTTCTTCAACGGTAGTTATTTCCTCACGAAAGTAACTGGCATGATCATAAATAACAGGAATAACTTCGTTTCCCTTTCTGTCGATATAGCCCCATTTTCCTGCTAATTTTACCAACGCTCTGTTACTCTCGTCAAAACCATCAATAAAATCATATTTGAGGGGTACTATTTCACGGCCTGTACTATCTACAACACCGTGTTTTTTATTCACTTCAACCACCGACAACCCCTTATAGAATCCGTATACAAAGTTGTATTTACAGGGTACAACATTACGCCCTTTTTTGTCGATATATCCAGATAGTTTATTCATTTCCACCGGGGCAAATCCATTTTGGAACGGTTCCAGTTTGGTATAGCTGGCCAAAGGATTTTCGTTCCTGTTTATCTGAGTATTGCCCTGTACACAGCTAAAAAGCGTCATAACGGAGCACAGTGCCATTATCCTGTTTAAAATATTCATCTGTTTATCCGTTAGCAGAAGCCATTATTTTATTGATTTCAAAATCCACTCTTTCCATGATCCACTCTTTTTCGCTAAGCAGTAAATCGTTTAAAAGATTGTTGTTGTTTTCATTAAAATCGATGAGCACATCATCTAAAAATTCGGTTTTAATTTCAGAAACCCGAAGCGGATTACTCCTGTCTAACGGGCCAATTTTAGAGACGGCGCTTTCCAATCTGTTTTGAGTGACATAATTCCTTAATTCCGCTACAATAAAAGACAAATCTTCTGTTTTAGAGGAAATATCCGGAACGAACGACCATTTTTCGGCCTCATGAAATTTATCTTCTTCGTCAAACTCGGCATTTTTAAGTTTTACTATCGGTCTTGATAAAAGTGTGCTCTGATCGATTTGATTAAAAGGTTTGATCACCACACCTTCAATTAAATTGTCCTGTAATTCCGGAAGTTGAAATTCTTTCGGAATCGTGGAGTTCATTCTGATATTGAAGTTCATCGCTTCAGTAAATTTTCCAATGAATAATGGTTTGGCATGAAATATTCCAAACTGCTTAAAATACGCCAGTGACGTTTCATAATCCAGATAATATTTCGAATCGGAACCATTTGTTTCAATGGCAATATCAAAGGCACAAAATTCAATTGCAGGCGTATAATACACTCCGGTTTGAATGGCATATAAATCCTTTATAACATTGACTTCCGGATGCGGGTATTTGCCGCCAAACAATTCACCGTAAACAATATATTTTTCCCCGATTATTTCGTTGCTCAGCTGTTCAAAGAGACGAAGTATGGCATCTTCTAATTTGTTTACGACCAATTGAAAACCAAAAAAATCGTCTGTCCACTTCAGGTATTCTTTTCTTTTAGCAAATTTCAAAGTACCCTTTTCATAGATGAAACTAAAGTTTGCTCCATGGACTTTTTCTGTAACAACCCATTTTAATTTTTCCATTTCGGAAAAATCTTTTTCACTTAGCCCTAGTTTTTTCATGCTACTAGGCATCTTTTCATATCCTGAAAATTCACTCATTATTTTTAATTTATGCTAACGTATTGCTGCCTGTTAAAGTTGCAACACTTTATTACTGATGCTTACAAATATATTGGAAAGATCAGAAAGAAAAAACGGAATATGCAAACAAAAAAACATTCTCTTTTCTTGTCGTTTTTTTAGCAGGAATGGATCACACCCGGAGCATTTTGTCCGGAAATATAAACAACTATATATTTTAATTTACCAATATCCATAATCATATTGATCATAATTAACATGGAAAAATTATGCCTGATCCCTGAATATAAGGGTCAAAATTAATTACATTAGCAAACCCGTTTTACGAAATACAGCTCTATCGCTTTTCACGAAAACAGGTAAAAGCCTTGTAAAAAACAATGTTTAGACACCATATTGACAACAGCAGCGTATGAAAATGTACATTATCGTAAAAGACAATATTCCTGACAAATTAGTTCCTGTAATAACAGCACACGCCTCATTAGCCTGTTACCGAAAATTTGAAGAAAATGAAAATATGATAAAATGGATCAATGGGATATTTAAAAAAGTAATCTGCCTGGCGAATGAGACGGAATTTGATAACCTTAAAAATGAAACTGATTTTGTAGTCTTAACGGAATCTTCTCTCGATAATAAAGAAGTTGGTTTGGCATTTTGCCCAAGAGAGGAATATCCGAAAAAGTTTAAGTTTCTAAAAATGTGGACACCACAAAATATATAGAATGGAATCCTTAAATTTCCCGTTCGAACGCAAAGCCTGAAAACGCTGCGACACGATAACCAATCATGCTAAAAAGACAACTGATTTATGGCAAGTGAATTGAAAATTTTCACCATTTACAGCATTCAAAAGGAGGAAAAATACTTCTTACTTCAAACGGAACGGCCGGGTTTTTCGAATGCTTCCCAAATTCAGGAAAATGCAGCCGACAAAATCGAGCAGAATAAACGGGAATATATTCTGACCCAAATTGAGAAAAATTATAACCGGAATGACAAGACAAACTTTGAATTTATTGGCGAATTTCAAGGCTATCCAATTGGTGACAAGTTATATGCTGACAAAGGAAATATTGAATTGGATATTTACTATATGGCGACAGAATCCGGGTGGCCATGGATTATTCTTGGTACAGCAAATTCTGAAACCGGATTTTTAACTGAATTAAACGACGACGACGATCTATTAAGACTTAAACCTATTGGAGCAGTCAAACAAATTAAAGCGATATTCCTGACGGAACAGGACTTTGACCTTTCAGAAATCGACAATTCTGAGACAAAAGGAAACAGCCATAACACGGATTTGGCGTAAATTTAATAAGACACTATAACAAACAAAAGAATATGTCATTTTTCAAGAAACTTTTTGGTAAAGAAAATAAACCGGAACCGGAAACTACAGAGGCGATTTTGCCCTGGATAGAACCCTCAGAAAACCCCTGGAACGTAAAACTGCTTGACTTAAGACCTATTAGTCAGACAATGCTTTCGAGTTCGCAAAACTCACAAATGGCTACCAACGCCATTTCTTACGGAGGAGAGGACGGAACATCTTTTTGGGGAGAAAAGCCAAAAAGCAACAGAACAATCGTATCTGACCTGACATTTCCTATTGATGGTTCTTTAGCACCGGGAGTATTATTTAAACCTGAGGCAATGGAGCATAAATGGGCCATTTATTTTGATGGCGAATTTTTAATTTTTATTCGCAGCTGGTTAAGGGAAGTTTTTGTTTTGGCTAAAACATCACAAAGAAATAACACCTTAATTATCGAGAATATAATCGGAGAATTTACGGAAGGCGAAACAGAAGCATTCACGAATTCATATTTAAATTTTCTATTGATCAGCCATGCTATCGGAGAAGTTATTCCTGCACCTTTGCCGGAAGAATTAAATTTGAACACCAGAAATGCCGGACTCTGGGCATTTTCAAGTTATGGCAATATGGCACACTTAGGAGTTTTCGATGAAACATTTGTGGCCCCGACAACAGGAACATTGCGTTCCCATTCTTTATTGCATATTGCGGCAGCAAAATCTGACATCAATGGAATTGTAGCGCAGGTCAATAATGGAATAAATATCAATTCTCTGGCTGGTGACGGATTGGCTACGCTGCATTGGTCAATTGTAACAGAAGGTGTTGAACCCATGCAAAAACTATTAGAATTAGGCGCAGACCCAAATGTAACGACAATCCAGGGTGCAACACCCATTATGAACGCAACACAATCTAATAAAATAGAACACCTGAAGCTATTATTAAAATTTGGAGCGTTGGTAAATGCAAAAGACAACAGAGGATTTACAGCTTTGCATAGGGCTGCAGAAATGGGGCATACAGCAATAGTGGAATTGCTACTGATGAATGGTGCTGACAAGAATATTCAAACAGAAGGCCACACAGCATTGACTTTGGCTATTGGAAGGGGAAACAAACAAATAATTGAGCTTTTAAATTAAAAAATCTCCACCCGGCTGAAGTGCTTCTATAAAATACAGGCTAAAAAACGGTGGATTTTGATGCTGTAAAAAGGCATCCGTTTTGAATTAAAATAAAGAAAACAAAAAAGCGCTGAATGGATTCAGCGCTTTTTGTTTTTTTGAGTTATACTAAGCAGTCGTATAAACCTGTGGTTTGATTTACGATTAAATCTTAGTTAAAATGACCACTTTTGTATCTCCGGAAAGTACATATTTCATTTTCAAAGTAGTATTGGTCAATTCCATAATTTCGGCATTGATGGCAGACCCGTTCGGATATACTAATGTCATCGAATTGTTACTTTTATTCCAAACTCCGGTATCAATTGTTTCCTGGCAGTTTGGATTGTCAAAATAATGATCTTTGATGACATTACCGGCAAGTATTTCTGTGTAATCTTTGGAACAGCCTGAAGTATGCTGATAATCATTTAAAACTTCCTGACTGTTTGTTATTTTTCCTTCTTTTGTAAATTGCCATTTACCTTCAATCTGAACGGGAGCCTGTTCCGGCGAGGAATCGTCGTTACTACAAGAGGATAAACCAAAAATTAATACAATTGCAGATAAAGACAGGCTTTTTAATTTAAACATAATTTTATTTTTTAAGAGTTTTCTTTTATTTATTCTGATTTTTAATCGCACAAAAATAAAATATATAATCAAACAGGCAACCTGTTTTTTACCCGTTGTACGCTTTAATCAATGCTAATTTTAAGAATATTGCTTTTTCTATCCCAAAAAACGTGCTGCTGCATCGGATCAGACTGTTATGCTAAAGCCAAATAACCGCTGTCAGCCGGTAATATATTCCAATTGTGGTCTGATACACTAAAAAATAATGTCCTCCCACCCTGCCGGCTGTTAGCATATTTGTATATTTTTGTTGTACTGCAACCAAACAATAATTAATGAAAAACTATTAAAACATGAAAAAGAACAACACATTAGTATTTGTTTTTACCATTATAGCAATCATTTTAGGGGTAACATTGTTTAAGCAATTCGACTTTCAGAATCTGAAATTTGAAAAACCGGCATTAGCTGTTGTGTATGGCATCACCTTTATCATTTCCATCGCATTCCTCTTAAAGCATTATAAAAAGAAATAACAGCAATCCTCATTTTATATGGACATACAAGAGCAGATCAAAGCATATATCGGCAGTCAGCCGGAACCAAAACGCAGCGACATGCAAACGTTGCACCACCTCATTCTGGAAATCATGCCGGCATGTAAATTATGGTTCCTGGATGGTAAAAACAGTGAAAACAAAACGGTTGCTAATCCGAATATAGGATACGGCTTCTACACAATAAAATATGCCGACGGAAAAACCAGGGAATTTTACCAGATTGGTATCAGTGCAAACAAAACCGGAATCTCGGTCTATATCCTTGGTATTGATGACAAGACCTACTTAGCCAAAACGTATGGAAAAGAAATAGGCAATGCGAGCGTGACCGGATATTGCATTAAATTCAAAGCGCTAAAAGACATACATATCGAAACCCTTCTGGCCGCAATACGATACGGTTTTGAGGCACAGAATCAAAACAATTAAGCAAATCTGTTAACGGTAAATGGTCGGCAATATAAATTGTATCGGGCAAACCAGCCGTAATTTTTCATCCTGATCCTCTGGAATAATCACTATAACCACACAATCAGGCACATCCGCGTTACACTTCAAATTTTAAGATATAACAGCCAAAAGTATATAATCCTGTTATCGTTTTATTTTGTTTATTTGCCTGTCAATCATCAAAACGAACAATCACTTTTCACTACAAAAACCGATAACTTTTAGTATCGGTTTTTTTGTTTTTCCCGAATGACACACAAACAAAATAACGGTCAAAGGAAACCCACACTACCGAACTACAACACTCATAAACAAGACATTAACACCTCTTAAATCATAAATCAACCGGCCGAAAATCAGGTATTTATACGGTTTTACGACATCAGGTATTTACACCTTATCGCATAAAAAGGCATCCTTTTATCTTTGAGATGAGTCCTGAATTAATAACCATAAATAACCTGAAGTCAGATGGCCTTAATCAATTTTTTTGCCAATCCCGAAAGCTATACACCGGGGTATTACACTACTGTTTTAGACGCCGCGGCCGGAATAGCCGCCCCCTTTCTTGTACAACAAAAAAACCAGACCTTTCCCGGAATAAACGTAACCGGCAAACAGGTCTTTTACAACGGTAACGCTTTTACGGTAAGCACCCATTACATCAATCCCGGTGACGGGTATTATATCCCTACGCCGGATGCTTTTTCCAATGTATGGCCCAAAACCAATCGCTTCCCTAATGCCGCTTATGATGCCGCAACAGCTTCTTTTAATGCCAATATCGACTGTGTCGGTTTCGCATCCAGAGTGCTCATCGCAACCGGCAGCAATGATCCGGCACAAAATGCCTTTTGTTTGTTTCAAAATCAGGTCAACCCCGATGCGGCACATTTTTCAGCACCGGGCTGGGTTCCTTCTGCCTTTGAATTTGCAGTAGCCCTGCCGGTACTTCGTCCGGGACGATGGACTTATGTTTGTGGCAATGTTTATGTACCCAACATACAAAAACAGGAAACCGGAAAAATTTATAACGGCGCCCCAAAAGGCGGTTTTTCCAATGCCCAGGCTGGCGATATCGTTTGTATGGCCTATCAGGGCGGGGAATCCAACGGTCATTTTATGGTACTTACCGAAGCTCCGGAACAGGTATCCCTCAGCCTGTTTGACAACTTAGACAGCGCTGTCAGTAAGGCTTACCGCATTTCGGTATACGACAGTACTGCATCCGGCAGCTCCCTGCATTTTAACGATTCCCGGGCCGGTGATAACGATACCGACTCCGGCGTTGGCTATGGTCAGCTCTATATGTTCACCAATAGCAGCGACGAGCCGCTTGGTTTTATTTTCGGTCCCTGGAAAGGCGGAATGGAAGCCCCGCACTACCTGTATAATCCCGATGTAGCACAAACATCCAACCTTGAAGTCGTTGCCATATCACTGGGCCGTTTTCAATAACCTTACTATTCCAACAAAAACAACATTTATGCAAACTCAAACTCAGACAACAGTAACCGATAATCCGTCATGGAACATCAAACACCTGCACGAGCATCTGCAATATGCTGCCGATCTGGAGCTGTGGACGATCCCGTTCTATATGTCGGCCATGTACTCCGTTATCGACCGTACTTCCGATTCCTTTCAGCTGATACAGTCCATCGTGAATCAGGAAATGTTACACCTGCAAAGTGCAGCCAATATTGCCAATGCTTACGGCTATTCGCCAAAGATCACACCACCGGTATATACCGGGCAAACCATTCCGCATCTTGATTTTAACCTGGATGTGCCCAATCCCACCAGCGAATACCAGCCGTATAGCGCCGAGATCGGTCCGCTCGACATTTCCCGTATCAACGCGATGTGTCTGGTAGAATATCCCGATTGGGATTCTTCCTCAAAACCTTCCCTGAAGCAAAATGTAAAAGAATACGCGAATATCGCCGATTTCTATAAGGCACTGGAATACGGAGCCGGACAATTCAAAAATCAGATCAAAGGAGGCATCCGCCAGGTCAGTCATTTTTCCGCCTTTTACCGCAACCTTTCCAATATGAATGTTACCGAAAACGGAGCCGATGGCTTTTATCAGGTTAAGATGCTGATCAACCTGATTACCGATCAGGGTGAAGGTGCCAGTCAGCAGGTACAGATCAAGGACGCTTTTCAAAACACGGCAGATGATAAATTTATGGAAGAAGATCACTTTGCCAAATTCATGCAGATCAAACAGGCCAAACAGCTGCAGCCCACTTATCCCGTGAAACCGGAAAGTGAATACACTACCTATGACCAGGAATTACTCCAGATCCTGAAGGAGCATTTTGCCGAATTATGCCGCAGCATCGAGCTGCTGTTTGCCGGTGAAAATCCCGAAGACTTTGTCCGTGTAATGATCAGTGTGGGCGCAGCCATCCAGAACTGCTGGAAAAACGGCATTACTCCTCAATTTAGTTAAACTTAACCTACCAAAACTATGTCATCTAAAATTTTCCGTATCCATCCTACTATAAATTTTGCCCGTATCGGTACCAGCGATGAATATTATCTTTCGCCGGAAACCAGTGCCGGATTACCCGTAAAAGACACCAATACTACCGGCGGACTGCCCATCAAGGCAGGAACCGAAAATACGGCTATCGATATTCACGACCTGAGGGACAAGGACGGCAACCTGAAACGCCAGGCAGCGCGTTTCCGCCTGTATTATTACGAACTGGCAGACAGTAGTGTTTACCCCTGCCCTGAAAAACCTGTAGAGATCGTAAAAGGCGTACGCCTGGCCGATGGACGTGTCGTAAAAGATATTGTATGGACGGTACACCTGGCCAACAAAAAATCGGCTGCTTATAATGTCGTGCCGCTTGTGGGCATCGATGCCTATCAGGACGGCAAAGTACCTCAGCTGCGCAATCCGCAGGTATATGGCGATATCAATTCTCCTTCCAGACTTAACAGCCTGATGATCGATCCGGGTCCCAGAGCCGTTTCGACAGGGCAACAAAACAGTGCCGACTTCGACAGTAGCAGCAAACCGACCTATGTTCATAATGGCGTAATCACCCCGATTGACAGCTATCCGCAGCATTTTCCAAAAGGGAAATTGTTTTATCCGGCCGGTAAACTGGAATCATTAGGTTCCGTACAAACCGACGAGCAGGGACGTTTGCTGGTATTAGCCGGAAAAGGCTGTACCGCGGCACAATATGACGAATACGGCGATCCGGTTCCGCTTACCGGCGACCTGAATAATGCCAGCTGGTTTGACGATACTTCCGACGGACCGGTAGCTGCCACTATTGTATTTGAAGACGGGTCCACAGAAGAAGCTTTTAATGCCTGGGTCGTTTGCTGCGATCCTGCCTATGCCCCGCAGATTCGAAATGTGGTTTCCATCTGGGACGATGTGTATGATACCTGGGTGAGGGAAATGAACCTGCAGCCGGAGCTATACAATACCAAGACCAACAGTTTTAACCCTGATTACCTACCCGCATTTGAATCGATGGTCCGACCGGTTTTCAGGGCGGCCTTGTTGCAACGCTGGACCGTTAACCTGCCCAAAATGGCCGTGCGGGCGCATGAAGCGGTCGATGCCATTACGGCAAAAGACAATCCGGACCGTACCATTATGGCCGGATTGAATTTCGTCCGGAACCCGAATGCCACGCCAACAGAAGTGAACACCGGCGTACCGCTGATGCCTTTATCCGTAGGCGATGCCGGCACCTCTTTTTTAACGGTAAGCAAAACACAGTATTTCTTCCTTGAGCAATGGAGCAGGAAAAAATACAACGAAGGTAACGGCCCGGAACTCGGTCCCGGTGAAACACTGGACATGGCTTCACTCAGCAACTGCCTGGGCGGCCGTTATGTACCCGGTATCGAAATGAGCTATGTGGTGCGTTGTCCCGAGATCTACCATCAGGATTGGAAACAAAGCGGCGCCGGTCCTTTCCGGGTAAAAGCCATTCCGCTTGATTATAGCAAAGCGGTAACGGCAGCTCCTTTTCTTAGCGGCGGCTGGTTTCCGATGCAAAACAACGCTTCCGGCCTTGAACCCGGTGATCTTTCCAAGTTTATGGCGATACCGTGGCAAACGGATTATAATTCCTGTTCCATCCACCAGCCGAGCATCAATACCGGTGGCGTGAACATGACCAACGGAAGCGGTACTACCCTGTATTGGTCATGGCCGGCGCAGCGTCCGGATGCCGTGTATGTTGCCGATGAAGTTGTAGACAATGTGTTGCCACACCAAAAATGGGCTATCCGCGGTCCGGGTACCTATGCTTTGGATCCTAAAAGCGCCAGTACTTTTCAAAAAGCATTACAGGCTGTAACCGACTGGCATAAGCTGGGTATCGTAATCCAGGGAACCGCTATCGGTCCCGATTTCGATCCGGAATACTATCTGGAAGTGCAAAACCAGTTTGACGATTCGCTTATTTCGGATAATCCTATCCTGCAATGGCCTTTTAATACCAATCCACCCAAATCATAATTTTCCAGGTGAACGCAGATACTTATGATATTGTTATCCTCGGAGCAGGTCCCGCCGGACTCGCTGCAGCCATTACTTTAGGCCGGCATACCGATCTTAAAGTATTGGTTGCAGATGCCGGTCTGCCCGGTATTGATCGTCCGGGAGAAAGCATACCGCCCGCAGCGCTTTCCTGCATCAATGCGCTTGGACTGTCGGAATCTTTTAGCAACGGACAGCATTTCAGTTATCCCGGCCATGTATCGGTATGGGGACGGAATGAACCGGGTTATAACGATGCCCTGCTTGATCCTATGGGGCCTCCCTTCCGGTTAAATCGGTTGCAGTTTGACCAAATGCTGGTTGCCGCACTTGATGCCTGTCCGAATGTAACGCTTGCCCGGGGACGCAATTATATAAAACATCAGCCTGATACGGATACAGCAGGTTACAGGCTTTTATTTGCCGAACATACTACCCAAAAACACCAGCAATTTACTGCCCGGTTTGTAATTGACGCATCCGGAACCCGTGCCCGTTTTGCCCGCGCTGAAGGTGCTGTACGCCACATCGACGATCAAATGGTGGCGCTTATCGGTATGCAGGAAATTACCGAAGGACATCTTACGGCTCAGACGCTCATCGAAGCCGAAGAAAACGGCTGGTGGTATATGGCCCGGCTGCCGGAAAACCGGCTGGTGACGTTATTTGTCACCGAACCGCCATTATTAAAACAGACCGGTTATAGTGATGCTATCCGTCGTAAGCAGGCGCTCGACCGTACGCTCCTGTTATCCAAACACCTTTCGGGTATAAAGCTGCAGCAGGGCAACTGGTATCATGCTCCGGTATATTCGTCGTTTCTGGAAAAGCCTTACGGTTCCCGCTGGCTGGCTGCCGGCGATGCTGCCGCCTGTTATGACCCTATCGCCGCTCAAGGCATTCACAAAGCCTTATCGCTGGGCATCCGCAGCGGAAAACTTGCCGCCAGGCTCTTTGATACCGGATTCCGGGATAACGAAGCAATGCAGGCTTATGCCCTGCATAGTAAAGAAGCCTACCGCACTTATTTTACCCATAGAACACAATTGTACCACAGCGAGCAGCGCTGGCCAAATGCTCCATTCTGGCAAAACCGGCAGAAAACCGGTAATAATTCTTTAAAGACAAACGGTGTGTTTTTAGGTAATGCCTATCTGTAATACCGGTATTCCTTGTTCCTAAACTATCAGGATGTTTATTTTTATCCATACTTTTAATTGGTTTGGGATTTGAAGGAAAAGGATAGGATGGACAAATTCACCCAATTCAGAATGTCTGACAGATTTTAAAAGTTTTTGTTTAGCTTTATTACACTTTATGGACAATAGCCAATTCATTAACACAAAAAACTAAAAATGACAACATCTGAAATCGCTTTACTGTCAACCTGCATCGGAGCTAGTGCAGGAATACTATCACATTTTATCGCAAATAAACTAAAAGATAAAAGCGAAAAGAAAAAAACTAAAATTGATTTAATCGCAGAAGAGCGAAAATTAACCTATATGATTTTATTAAATCAAGCAGGTTATGTGCAATCGGGAATGACCATTGAATATTATTATCAATTAGCAGTAATTAACAAAGATAAGTCGAGTTTGGAAAGACATCACGATGAAATTAAATCTAGCAATTTATTACATGCCGAATATAGAATTCTCATTGGTGACTATTGTAAGAATATATACAAACTTATTCACTATATCGGACATGCACCTGAACTTGAACGTTTAATACAAAAAATCATTAACGAGAAACACGAAGACTTCACCGGAATGTTCGATAATATTAAAAGTTACAATGAATTGTTTAGTACTTACCGTAAGGAATGTCAGCAAGTTTCAGTTGAACTTGAAAAGTATAAATCATATTTTCATGAAATGCGTCAAATTATAGAAAGTACTTTTTAAATTAAAATGTTAATTTATGATTTGGTAAAAAAATAAAACTGAAATAATTAAATAATTACTAAAAGCAATTCTAAAGATAAATCTATTAATCATTGAATCAATCCCATTTGTTCCAAACAGTATCAATCTTTATTAATTTAACTTTTCCATTTTTAACTATGTAATTATAAACCGGTGGAAAACCGTCAAGGTGCCTGTTAAAATACTTATTCTTTAATAAATTTTCAGTTCAATTAACCTCTTTTTTACAAGCAAAATATTATTTTTATTTCTATATTAGCTTAAACCTTTAATCATCAACAAATGAGTAATACATTCGGCTTATCTGGACCAGGAAATGATTATAGACATCAAATAATAATCTCTTATATTATTTATGACTTGATGAAAAAGTTTGTCAAGGTTAAAAGCTATCAAAATTATATTGTTCTACCTGAACTTTCACTTAAACCAAGAAGCTCTAAAATTCCAGATTTAACTGTTTATAAGACTATAAAAGGGATGCCTGTGGAAGCGGTTTTGCTCATTGAGATTTGTAACACAAATAAAATAAAAGACGATACTAAGAAACTCTCTGAATTAATGGAAAATATGCTATCAGTAAAAGAAGCTTTTGTAATTGATAAAAATAGTTTAGATATTACTAAAATATGTAGAACTAAAACTAATAAACCAACAGCCCCAAAAAAAGATTCAAAAATTGAATTATTAAAAGTAAATTTATCTAAGACACTAAAGATTTTAAATAATTCTTTCATAACGAGTAGATCATAATTATTTTAGTAGTGTTTGAAAATTTATGATATTTTCTTGCTTTCATGATCATTGTTTGTTCTAAAAATTGAATCGGCTAATCTTGTACCTGTTGAAACTAATTTTGATAAAACTCTGAGTTGCTCTTTACAAGCTATACTATCTGTTGGTTTTGGATAGTTTATTGTATGGTCAATTTCTCCCCAGATTTCTTCAAACAAAGTTCTTACTTGTATTTCACAACAAATAGAATTTTGATTATTTGGTTTTACTAAATAATGTATACTTGTGTAAAATGTATCTCTTAATTCTGTAGAAACATTTAATTCTTTGTAAAACTGTATGGATTCTGGGTCCCAAGTAAATGCTTTAGGTTGTTCAACAAAAACCCAATCACCACTTTCAATTTTTTTATTTATAGCAGAATTAATTTCTGTAAACTGGTCTTGATAAAGATGTAGAATACGAACACCTATAAAATCAGTAACTTCACTAAAAAGATTATCTTTAGTAATTATTTTACCAGCATTCATTTTTCTTTGAAGTTTTTCAGCAAGATGAGATGGATCTTTAAGTCTTGACTTGATTGAATGAATTATTGGTAAAGGGGAATTATTTAGTTGTGGATGTTTCTGAAAAAAAACTAATACTCCTGCCAAAAATTGCTCATACTCGAACTGTTTATCAACATATGCTTTTACAGCTTCGTCTATTACTCCTTCTTTCATCGTAAATTAGTTTAAAGTAATCACTCTTTCTAAAAAACTTTTTGCAAAAGCAATATAACTATTTCTTGTTGCTTCATAAATTTTTCTATTCCCTAATATTGTTGATCTATCCGTTTTTTCTAACGTAGTTAAACTTGGAATTTTCCATATTGGATGTTTATACTTTTGGACCATATTTGGTAAAGTATTATGTGAATGCATAACTGCTGTAAGACCAATTGGAGTATTAGCCTGCTCTGGCGTCAAGTGATTTCGTACTTCAGGGCTTATAAATTCCTCAATAGTTTCGGGAATTCTTTTAGCATAGTTGTAATGTGCTAATGCCAAATCCCAAGGAGTTATACCAGAATATTTTTTTGCATTATAAATTGTATAACCTAAGAAGCGAACAAAATTAACCGGAAATTTAGTTCTTTTGTCTTCAGAAATTAAACCGTATATTGTATTAAATTCTTTATTCCATTGTTTCAATGCACTTCCAATGTTTCTAATTCCATACATTGAAAACATATCTGGCAGAGCAGGGATAAGAAAACCATCAACAGTTGAAATAATAACTTTATTAAGTGCCCCCAAACTCGGAGAGGTATCAATAATTACAAAATCATATTGATGGTTTTTAGAGTATTCGTCAGCAATTGTTCTAATATTAGTTATGGTTCTGATGGATAGTGATTCGCCTAAATATGAACCGCTCCATCTTTCAGAAATTTTATTCTCATATTTATGAATTGTAAGCCTCCCAGGAATTAAGTCTAAATTCTTTCTTAAATTAACTGGAGGAGGAGTTTGAGGTAGTTCACCTTGTCCATCCTCAGTAGGTTTCAATAAAAAATGAATCGTTCTTGGTTTTTTAAGAAAACTATTATATTCATCTTGCGACATACTTTTTACAGAAGAATCAAAATCATCAATAAAAGGATCCTCCTCTTCCCAAATCTTATGAAGTTCTTCTTCCTCCATACCACAAATCGTTAAGTTACATTGTGGATCTAAATCAATAAGAAGTGTTTTATGTCCCATTTCTGCTAAAATACTAGAAAGATGAAAGGCTAATGTAGATTTACCTACACCTCCCTTATTATTAAAAAGTGATATTATTTTCATTTTTTTGATTTAACAAGTTATAAAATATATGACATTCAGTAGTAGACAAAATCTAATTTTGCTAAATATATTCAATTTTATTTTTTATTAGACTATTTTTTAAATATAATCAGACACGAATAAAAACACATTTAAAGGAATTTGAAAATCAATTAATTCCTATCAATTAACAATATAGAAGTTTAAATTTCGGAAAATATTCAACAATTCTAAAACTTCTTTTTAAATACATTGCAAAAATATATTTTCAGAACAAAGGAAAATATTCAACTCCCTTTATTCTTCACTGTTCACTTTAAAGTGCTTTTCAGTCGCTCCAAGCCACTTATACCCTTCGAAGTATCAACTCCTTTTTTATTTAACCAATTACAAATAACACTCATGCGTATGGTATAAAGAAGATAGACATGGTGCGCCCATCTTCTTTAATTTATATCTTCTTTATTTTATTGTTAAAAACGCTGAACATATATTCACCTAGTGAACCAAAAATGAATAAGAGTCTTGAAAGAAGTTTATAAAAAAGTAATAATGTCAGTGATTTGATGATATATATTATACTTAAACCTAGAAAAAGAATTATTGCATTATTATTTTCAAATTTAAAATAATATGTTTTTACATCTTCTTTAAAAAAATCTTTAAAGACTAAAGGTGAAGATAAAAATCCTATCAAAACAACTGCAATTAAAATAGTTTCTAATGTTATGAATACAAATCGAGTAGAAAAGTTTTTAACTTTAATTTTTTCTAATAAAACAGATTCATTATCTTCTTTAGAAGATTGAATATTTGCTTTATGTGTTAAATATTTATCAAAGAATAATATTAGTACACTTGTGAATAGTCCAACAAAAATTGATAAAGCATTAATGAGGTACCCAGCTAAATCAGAATTAATGAGATTTGGAAAAAAATAAGTAATTGAACCAAACATAATAAAATAAAGAATATTATTCTTTAATACCCCAAAAAGACTTAGCTTTTTAGACTCAGTTTCTTCATTTTTTTTACTTATCAATAGTTCACGTTTTCTCCATCTGTAACTTTCATTAATTATTAGTAATAAATTATCTAATATTTTCATATCAAATCATCTTCAGGATATATTTCAGGTATAACATCATCAGTTAAAATTCTCAAAGCAAAAGCATGTAATTCTTCCCAATTAGGTGTACCATTTTCTTCAAGTTGAATAAAATTATCTAAATAAATTGTAGCTTTTATTTCAAAATTGTCCTCATCTAAAGAAAATTTTGTTGGATTGGATTTATCAAACCCACCTTTTATGTAACCTCTTTTTCTGTTAAATGTTTCTATTTCTCGCTCATCAACATTCGGAAAATTAAATAATGCTCGCCCTAGGACTCTTTTCCATGCAGGAAGATTGGTTAAATTAATTTGATTACCATGAGAAGCTATAGTTACATTTATTGTAAATTCACTCTCTGCTAATCCCTCTTCTTGAATTGCAGGTACAATATATTGATTTTTATACTCGAATTTTTTAATAATACTTTGTTCTTTGAACTGATTTTGCATTTCTTCAGGCATAAATAAGCTAGAAGTTGCTTTATTTGTTATTTCTTTTACTTTAAAAACATTTTCAACAAATGGTCTAAAAATATCTGCAATTGAATCCTGAGTATAAGTTTGAAGGATTAAAATCCCCCTCTTTTTATTTAATGGGGTGTATAATAAAAAATAAAAATCATCAGATAACAATTTAGTTACCCCTAAAGATTCTGTATTATTACCTGGTGTATCGATTTCATCAAGAAACTTTCCAGTGTCAAAATTTCCACCTTTTATTCTACCATGAATTATACATCTCTCAAAAATTGGAGAAATAGTTCTATTTACTCTATTCTCTCCTGTATTTTCAGCATAAAAAGCCTTTTTTTTACTCTCATTTCTTATTGCAACTCCATCAATGTCCCTTATAAAAGCTGATAATAAATAAGGCATTATTTGATTGTCAGGTATGGGCTCGTTATTAGCATTTGTCTCTTGTCTCTCTAATAATTCTTTTTTAATTAAAACATCTTTAAATGTAATATTTTCATTCTCTCCTAAAGGTGAAAGATTAATTCTGTAAAATTCAATTTTTGGATTCTTGGCCATTCTAAAGTATATTATGATGTATTCGATAATTTATTATTGAAACTTTTTTTAAACAATTTCCCGTTTAGTGATTTTTAATAGTTTCCAATAACAAATAACATTAAAAAATCTGTTATTACATTACGGTAAACCATAACAAGAAAATAAATTACCAAATACTACACAATACGTATTTATACTGAATTTTAATTGGTTTGGGATATTGGTGGAAAAACAAAGGATGGACACGTTATGTGCGCCCATCCCCATCCCTGTATCCCTAATGTCGTTGGAAGCGAATTTCTGACTTTTATCTTACTTTCCCATGTGCCTCTTTAGGTTCAGAACATGATTTTAAACAATCTGCATTATAATCAAGTTTTTTTAAGGCATTATATATGTCCGTAAAATTAACTCCTATATGAATTTTGTCTAACTCAGACACAATTTTTTTAATTGTTTTTCTTTCAGTAGATAATTCGCTAATGTCTTTTAATAGAAATAAAAAATCGTTACCATTAAAACCTTTTATCCTATAACTTTTTTTATTAATAATATTAAGAGCTAAAATGTATTCATTACAAGAAGAGGAATTAAATAAAATTTCCAGCTTTTCATCATTTGCTTTTATTGTATTTTCACCTAATTTAAACCTGTAAAACATATAATCCGAATCATAATTATTTAAATTATTGATTTCAATCTCTATAAAATCAGGATTGTATAGGTTGTACTTAGTGTCTTTATTTTTTACAACTACAATGTTTTCCTCTAAAAAGCGTAAAACAAATGATTTTTTAATATCATTATTTGCTTGTGAAAAAGCATTCAAAGAAGTTATCAAAAATAAGACCATTACTAATTTTTTCATATTATTTGATATTTTTAATTCTTAAAAATTGTGCCACGTTTATTTTTTAACCTGTGCAGCTTTTAATTTATCATAACTTTGTTGCCAATCCATAGCTGTTTTAGATTGAAATGTATTTCTATTTGCTGGGTCTTGACAATTATGGGTTGTGGTATCCTGCATTGCTTTAACGGGGTTCTGCGCATTATTATATGCATGTCCCATTTCATGTGCTAGCACATTACTTATTGGCTTAACAACACTATAGTCCATCGTTGTTATTATATTGCCAATACTATTGTAAGTTCCATCAGCATTATGCACAAAACCAGTTTTAGTTACTGCACCCCCATATTCATATGCGTTACCTGCTTTAATTGTAATATCAATGTTTTGCACATTTCCATTACTATCTTTAAATGTCAAGTTATTTGCTAAATTAAAATTTGTTGGGTCAGTTACTTTGAAATCATCGATTGAAGCTTGTATTTTTGCTTCGGTAGCAATACTCTTATCCAGAGCTTTTGATGCATCCTTAAATGCTTCACGGTTTGCTTTATATTCATTATATTCTTCTTTAGAAGCAAAATCTGTTTTAGACATATTCATGTTGCCATTATGCTTTTCGTTCATTCTTTGTTGATTACCATCTTTAAGGGCTTGTAACCTCTCTCTTCTAGCAGTTTCTCCATTAATAATTTCCATTCCATTCGGATCAATAAATCTCAAAGGATTGTTAGCCACATATGTATATGTAGAAATTGGATAGTATAGTTCTGCTAATGGATCAATATTCATCCATCTGCCTATAGCTGCATCATAATTACGCGCGCCATAATCATATAAATTCAATCCCAATTCCTCCTGCAATTCCTTTCCGTTATATTTATACTTATATGGATTCGGATTTTTAGGCACTACTTCTGAAATAGTAGGATAATAATAACCTGGAGTTTCGTCCATATTCATTTTATACATATACTCCTGAGCATTATAGGCCTTATGCTTTAAACCAAACGGATAATAATGATTCTCTTCCATAATGGTGGCCTCTCCGGTAAAATTATTCTCCGTATAGGACAGGCGTATATTCCCTAAATGGTCGGTATAATTGAATACATAATTAAAGAACGTTCCACTGGTTACGGCTACACAGGATGGCACGGATTACAAATCCGCGCCATCGGGTCTTATAGCTTCTGTAAAATTGACCTGCTGGATTAACATTATAAAATAATCGTGTTTATCATCGACATAATAAACAGTTTCATTCCTTGTTTGGATAAGGTGGAGTTGGTAGTTTTTCCAATAGTAATTCAGAAGGGAAAGAATGATATTTAATCTCTTTAAATTTTGAAACTTCTTTAAGTTCTATGAATTTCTCAATAATTAATATATCATTTTCTTCTAATTCTGATAGATGGAACTTAATAGTTAGTTTTTTATTTTTATCTAAATAGTCTAATCTATATAGCTTAGCATCTACAATATTTTTTCTCTTAATTTTTTTATTGAACAAATCGTCAAAATTCAATTCTTTTAATATTTCATTGTCAACTTCTCCTTCAAAATACCTGTACTTACCAGTGTTTATCTCTTCGCAATAATAAAGCTTATTACCATTTATCTCTATTCCGAATCTATGTTCATCGGGATTCGAAGATAATCCAGTAGTCAAAACAATACTTTTATTTTCTGTTGTACTACAACTTACATTTAGAATTATAAATAATAAAACTAAAAAGCTATTTTTTATATACTCTTTCACCTGTTTTTGGATTTATTTTTATTAATGAACCATTAAAACTCCAAATAGCGGTTTTAATTTGACTATTTGAATAGTTTAAATTTAATTTTTTTGCACTTTCTTTCATTACATTTAAAGTTCTGTTTTCGAAATTAGTTGCCTCTTTTCCTCTCGGATTTTCAAGGGTCTGAATGCTATAATAATAATGGTCAGCATGTGTATCGTATTTTTTATAATCTGAAGGTAGATTTGATTTATCCGTAAAGCCATTATCTTTAAAATCATCTGCCATACTTTCTGCATGCATAAATGACTCATGCGCTATCCCTTTTAAAAGGTTAAGCGTTTTATTTGAAAAACCATACCCTTCTTTTGCTATTTCAATGTTTATATCAAATTTATTGTCTTTTCCCAAAACATATTCACCTCCTGTTGAACTTTCACTTTTTTCTACTCCAAGACTATAATTCAAATCAATTCCAGCTTTATCATACTTACCGGCATTTTTAGCCTCATAAAAGACTTTCCCGTCATATGAAAGTTTTTGCCCTTTTGAAGCAAAATCATCTAAAAAAGCTTTTCCTTCTTTAGTTCGGGCAAACATTATAAATGCTTTTGCATGATCTTTACTTTTCATTAGGTTTGATACATCTATATCTCTTCCATCAGGATCTATAAATAGTACAGGATTATTTAAAGCATAATTATATCCACTCCAACTGTTATATTTCTCAGCTAATGGATCAATATTCATCCATCTGCCTATAGCCGCATCATAATTACGCGCTCCATAATCATACAGATTCAATCCCAATTCATCCTGTAATTCCTTTCCGTTATATTTGTATTTATACGGATTAGGATTCATTTCATCTTCCTGCATCAATTGCGGTACATTATAACCCGGAGTTCCATCCATAGGCAATACAAAAGTATAGCCTTGTGTATTATAGGCCTTATGTTTTAAACCAAACGGGTAATAATGATTCTCTTCCATAATGGTGGCCTCTCCGGTAAAATTATTCTCCGTATAGGACAGGCGTATATTCCCCAAATGATCAGTATAATTAAATACATAATTAAAAAAATATTCCCCAAATCCATAGGTAGCACTAACATAGCCCTCTGCATGCTGGAAAAATTTTAAAACATCGTTTTCATACTGAAAACCACCTAAATAATCGGTTGTTTTAACTACTGTACCATTGGTAACTTTCTTCTGTACTTTTACACCCGCTGCGTTGTAAAGATAATTAATTTTATTCCCGCCGGAAAATGTTATTTCCACCGGCAGGTTCAGATGATTGTACACAATATTTGTGATCTTTTTGTTTTCATCTTTGATCATATTGCCGTTTGCATCATAAGCATAGTCGTCATAAGTATTTCCGTAACCGTTATCGGTAAAACCTTCCGGGTTGTTGGTCGCATCATTTACCCGCATCAGTTTGTTGCCGTTATAGAAATAGCTTAGGTCGTCTATATCGATACTAAAGGTAGGATTGTCTAAGTTCCCTTTGCGCTGCAAGGATGTGATATTGCCGTTCTTATCATAGTTGATCGTTTCATTATACGATCCGGATACCGGGCTCATGGTTTCCGGCTTCTGGTAAAACCCTTTGTTCAGACGGTTCAGGTTATCGTACTGATAGCCGTATTTACGCAGTATCTGATCGTTTTTGGTTTTCCAGAACGTTTCGGCTATATTGCCGTTATACAGCGGTTTTACCAATCCTCCCATACTTTGGGAAGCAGCGATTACTCTTCCGTTCTGGCTTTCGGTTACCTGGTTATAGTTGATCTTAAATCCGAATAAATCCCCGTTACCCAAAACCAGCTCCGGACTTCCTAAAGCCGCCTCATTGTTAATGTCTGTCAGCCAGCCGCGGATGTTGTAGCGGTAATCAACCTTTTGTACGCCTATAGCGCCTGTGGAGTCTGAACCGCCCACGTTTTTGGAAATCAGCCTGCCCAGTTCGTCATAAGTGTTTTTTACGATCAATTGTTCAGCCCCGCCATTGATTTGTTGTTTGTGGAGCAATAAACGATCCTGATCGGTATAGGTAAAGTTATCGGTCAGTGTTAACAGGGCAGCACTGCCGTTGCGTTTGTGGTATACTTTGGTATACAGCGTTTTCCCCATAAAATCCAGCTTGCTGTCCGTCTGGTTATACCCGCCAAAGGCATTGGAAACATAGGTGCGAACCGGTCTGGATTTCAGGTCATAGAACGTATAACCCTGTTCGGTTTGTGTTTCGGAAGCGATGGTTGGCACCCGCATCCAGCTGCCGGAAGGCAGGCCTACAACCGAGGTGGTGATGTTTTGTCCTTCCACCTGTGCCGGTACTGCCGGGGCATTCGGATAGGCATAATCGTCATAATATTGTACCGAAAGTAGTTTCATACCGCTGGTAGGGAAAGCCACATTGGTATAGCCTATATTCACAGCATCTACCGTGGTTGTCTGACCGGCACGCAAACGGGTTTCATAAAAATTGGTATTCGTGGCGTTGCGCTGTGCCTGCAAGGTGCTTCGCGTTGCCGATGTGGCAAACCAACCGGTATAGACCACACGTCCCAAAGCATCATATTTGGACACCATCCATCCGATCTGCGTACCGCCAAACGGTGTTACAGCAGGCCCGGTAGCGACCACACGGTCCAGTTTGTCATAGACCATAAATTCCCATTGTTTGCCGGGCAGTTTCTTTTCTACCTGACGGTTGCGGTGGTCGTATCTGTACTGGTAGCACAGATCGTCCAGTTGTGTCAGCGGAGTATTGGCCAATGGTGGGATCACATAGGTCAGGTTACCGTAAATATCATAGACATAATAAGTATCATGGGCACCATTATTATAGGTTCGCTTTAAAACAATACGGCCTTCTTTATCCTTAAACTCTTCTGTAGTGTTATTGGTTCCCGAGGTCCAGTTTTCATCTTTGGTTACCGTTTTATACAGCTGGCTGGCTTTATAGTTGCCTTTGTCCTGCAACTGTATGGTATACAATTCCTGTGCGACATCCCAGGTGGTTGCCGCATAATAGTATTTAACCTCTGTATCGGTATTGGTCAGATACTCGAACTTAAGGCTATGATCGGTACCATTATTGGGTGCAAGCTGCCAGTCGGCTCCCGGGGCGCCCTGTCTTAAAGGACGGTTGAGCGGTGAGGCTTCCAATAGTTTTTCACCAAACGGATATTGCCCGGTATACTGGGAATAGTTGAGTATAGCCTGCTGGGCACTGCTCTGGTAGCTCATGTCGGTCGTGGTGGCCGGATACGGAAGGTAATCCTTTAGCTGACGCCCCATGTCATATTCAATATGGGTGATGATATCCTTGCCGGTAGCCGATTGCTTGTTCGCCACCTGCTGTACCGGGCGACCCAGTCCGTCATAATAGGTTACCGTACTTGCCGGCCGGCCGGAATTGGCCTCTCGGTAAACGGTTTTTTTCGTGTAATTCTGTGTTGTGTTTTGTGCGATAACCCATAATGGCGCACAAAGCAATAGTATTGCCAGTTTTTTCATGATGCTATCGTATTAATTGATCTTATAATTATTGTCATACTCCTCTATGCTATTGCCATCATGATCCTTTATCCGTTTTAAACGGTTCAACGCATCATACTCATAATAGGTGTTGCGGCAATTGGGGTCTGTTTTTTTAATTAAAAGCCGTGTTTCCGGATCATAATAGAAGAACGTGGCTGTACCTCCCGGATAATTTTGGGATAGGGTACAGGGAGCACCCGGAACGGTTTCGGGAATTTCAAAAGAACCACCGCTTTCTGAACCGCCTGTTGCCCCAAGATAATTTTCAATTTTCATGATAACCTGCCCGAAAGCATTATAGGCATACTTTATTTTAGCACCGTGCTTCATGCTCACTAAAGTCGGATTAGCCTGGCTGTCATACTCTTCAATCAGTATCCGGTCTTCTAACACTCCTGCTGTTCCTTTGGAAGCCTGGATGATTTCCGGTAATACCAAGTTAGGTTTGTTATTCCAGCTCTTGTAAAGTGTTCTTTGCGCGCCGGTCAGGGTAGGCAAAACAGCACCCACACCTTTGAACGTGCGTTCTTCAACGGGAGCAGCCACTTTATTCAGTTCTATAAGTTTGCTTACCGCTGCAGTTTGTTCTGCGGTTATACCGGTTAGCAAATGCGGCTGATTGGCATAGATTCTATTATGCCAGAACACCCCATTGTCTTCACTGGTATAGGTAACGGTTCTTGTTGGCAATCCGATCAATGCATTGTAAATGAATTCCTGTTTGGTAACAAAAGACTTGTAATTATCGTCGTTTACACCCTGAATGGTCATCGGAACCGGTTCTATAAACTCTTTACTGTTTTGTTCAATCAATTCCACTCGTCTGGCATTCAGGTAATACTTGCCTAAATCAAAATTATCGATACCGCTATTAATAAATAAACAGTTATAAAAGGCATAACCGCCAACTACCCCGGTTGTATAAGCAATATCGTCATACTGATATTTATAGTTTTGCTCTTTCACTTTATACAGTGCTCCGTTGCGTTTGATAAGATCAATTTCATCAAGCAGTGTGCCGCTGAATATCTGTTCGGCATTGCCATTATACATCGCTTTTTCATATTGGAAAATGCTGCGGGAAAACGGCTGGATTCCCACCTGATAATCCATGAACTGGTTGTTAAAGTGTTTTTGTTTACCGCCCAATTCGAAATTATCCCCTCCGTAGCTGATGGTCACATATTCATATTTTTTATCCAAAACCCTTAGCGGGAAGGTGGTTTGTGAGGACAGGCTTCTAAACCTGATCTCGCTTGATTTTGGCTGTAAAATCGGAGCACCACCACTCATGTTGCAACATTTGATCAACTGGTAATCTATAGTGTACTGCGGCTTCGTAGGGAAGTTCAATAACTCGAACGGGTCTTTCAATAAATCGGAAACCTTATTGTAAAAATACTTTTTCACAAAGGCACTCTGGGTTGCTGCCGTATAGTCTGTTGTTCGTATCACCCTTATACCCGGCTCGTCCACTGTTTTGAATCCTTTTGTATAGTTGAAATACATTGTTGCCTCATATTGTATGAGTGAGGAATAGGTATTTGACATTTCAACACGGTAAGCATGTCCTTTGATTGTATTGATAGTAAAAGTACGTGTGAAAGCAAAGTTGCCGGTACCGATTTCGATCGTACCGTCCGGCATTATAATATTGGTCGACTCGGTTGTATTGGCCGTTTCATCGATCAGTTTAAAAACGATTCTGTCCGTATGTCCCATCTGGGCATTGGCGGTAACATCAATTTTTACAGCTATTTCTTCATCAATAAAAGCCTTGGATGTTGCACCCGTACCGTTAGGATCAAAAATAAGATCGCCCAATGGGGCTGAAGCTGTTGTTCTGGTTGCCGGTATACGACCAGGGCTATTTCGCCATATATTTATATTAACAGCTCCTTTTACGTAATCTTTTGCCTTTGGTGATTCATACTCAAACTCCGTATAACCGCCGGTAGGATAGGTAATCTTTTTCAGTGAACCCTTTAATGCATACGTAAAATCAGAACTTCTGTCAGCAAGATTTGGATAATAATTATGAAACAGTATATCGTTGTTTTGCGGTAAAGCTGTTGTATTGCTGACTTTCCCGTTATAATAACTGTAAATATCTGTTGCCTGACTCATTCTGCTGTTTGGTAATGCCAATGGATCATTATAGTCCATGACATATTGTTCATATTTTCTACCGCCGCTGCCGTAGTTTTTATCCTTGTTAAATTCTACTTTGGTCAGGAAAAAACGCTCCGATGTAGTGGGTGTTTGCGGAAACAAATAACTTAAATCCACTTTTTGAAGCTGGGTAGTACCGTTCTTTACCACAATATTGTTCAGTACCTTAGTATAATTAAAAGGCGAACCGGCACTTGCACCAAAAGATACCTCTATATAATTATTGGCGCTTCTGATCTTTGACAGGTGCTTCCCATTGGAAACAATTACCCCATTTGCAAAAAAGGAATGTCCTTCATCGGTAGGCGGTCTTACACACTCCATATTGGGTTCCATCAGTTCGTATTCAATAATGGTAACCCGTTCACCCTGATCCAAACGGATATGTTTGCTGGTCGGGTCGGTTTCATAATCAAAATATACCGTACCATAATCCGGATGTTCCATTCTTGTCAGATAAAAACCTGTGGGCGAATACGGGTTGTCGTGAGTGGTTCCCGGAAAAGTGGTTTCTGTGGCATTTTCCCCACCGAAATAATGCTTTACGCCATCGGGTGTGGTAATGCAAAATTCTTTGCTTTGGCGCAATCGTGCTTTAAGATCGGTTTCTGTTCCGACGATTTCAATTTTAAGATTACTGTCGGCCTTAACCAACCGCGGTATAAAATTATCATCCATAAAGAAATTGCCGCTATAGCCCGGAAAAGCAAAGTTATACTCATCCGGTTTCACATCATAGACACGTCTTAATTTGGCAAAGATCATGTTCAGCCAGGCAGCATACTGGGAGCCGTTAAGCATTCCGCCAGGTAAGATCATGTCTCCCGTGATTCTCCCATCTAAATACTCCGATTCATCAGGTTTGTCGTGAATCGTTCTGGTAATTACACCTCCGGCATTCAAGGTCCAGTTAATTCCTGTCCAGCTTGCTGTTTGGTTCACTTTAACGCCTGCACCGGTATAATTAAGCGTAATCGGAACTTCTAATTTCCCCGCTTTATAGGTATATACAGGAATGTTTGCTGTTACCATCCCGGTAAATTCATTGATCGGAATATCGCCGTATTTGGTTATCGCAAAAGCATTAGGTGATGCCGGTGTATAATCCGGCATCTTTAAATCCAGTGCCGCTGTAGGTTGTTGTTCTTGCCCATAAGAAAAAACATAAAACCCTAAAATAATCAGGTGTAGTAATAATTTCTTCATCAGTTAGTTTTTAATTACATTAATCCCTTTAATAACCTTAACAGAATCCGTTTGCAGATTGGTACGGATCTCTACGATATAAATCCCTTCCGGGTAATGGCTCAGGTCTACCGGAACAGTCCGGCTGTCAATGGCAAACTGCTGCAACTGCCGTCCGGACAGGTCAAATACTGAAGCAGTACCGCTTTGAAATTCATAACCCACCACAATATTGGTAAAGTTTTGTGCCGGATTCGGTAAGGCTTCAATAACCGGTTTCTCTACTTCCTTTTTATAGCGGTCTTTGAGTTTTACCACCCAGAAATCATTCCCGCCATGTCCGCTGCTTTTATCGCGGGAGGGTTTGCCTTTGGAGGTTCCGGCCAGCAGGTAACCGCCGTCGCGGGTTTCAATCAGTCCGTTCAGGATGTCTTCGCCATCACTGCCCACGGTCTTGCTCCAGAGCTCTTCGCCTTTGGCATTGATCT